>BNJU01002898.1_pt1 | contig 47172 bp, 40 predicted proteins | sample 8539281 | NCBI WGS metagenome assembly BNJU01 (sample SAMD00202456, study PRJDB9452) | human saliva metagenome | isolation source: human saliva | place: Japan
TGTGACCTCAGTGGTCATCCGTGCCCTCCTCATGTGGGTGACCGGAGAGCCACCCGGTTGTGATCGCCCTTGTGAGGCGAGGCGGCACATCGGCGCGCCGTCGATCTCAGACTAGAACTCAGAGGATGGCTTGTGGGTCACTGGTCCCAAGAAGAGCCGGTTAGATGACTCACAGGCCGATCACCGCCATCGCAATCCAGGACATAAGTCCCTATATCGACTCCCTCAGGAGGATATCGCGTCACCCGGTCGACCAACTCCCGTCCAGCCTTCGACAACGGAGGACGAATGGAGCCGCGTTCCCAGCACGTCGACCTATCGAGAGCGATTAGGACAGGTGTCCCAGCGGATTCCCGGGCTACCCGTGCCGGGAACCGGAGCCGAGGCGCCTCCTGCGTTGCCCTACTCGGCCCTAAGGTCCTGGTCGGTGCGGGCGCCTGCGGCGCCGTCGGCCGCCCTGCGGGCCGCCTGGGCGATATCAGCCGCTCGCATGCCGAAGTCCTCCATCAGCTGAGCGCGGGTGGCCGTGTCGACGAACTGGCGCGGAACACCGATGCGGCGGAAGACCGGCGAGCCCCCTGTACCGCTGTGGGCGGCCTGGTACTCCTCGACCGCGTCACGCAGCTGGGAACCGATACCGCCGTCGACCAGACCGTCCTCGACCACGACGACGACATCCACGTCGGCCGCGGCCGTCACGAGAGGAGCCGGGGCAGGAATCACCCAGTGCGGATGCACCACGGTGACGGCGCGGCCCTCCTGCTGAAGGAGCCTGCCGGCCTCGTAGGCCTGGCGGCCATGGCGCCCACCCCCACCAGCAGGATCCGCGCGCCAGCCGGCCGGCAGGGCTCTCGAGCAGGACATCGACGACGTCGAAGGCACTCACGGGGCAGGCGGGCGTCCTCGTGCACCGGCTCCTCGCCGCGCCCCTGGGTTCCTCCGACTCCCGAACCGAGGCGGCGCAACGCGGTCAATGGCTCGGGCAGCGCGCCTTTGGGGTAGCGCACGACGGTGGGGGCATCGTCAATGCTCACGGCCGTGCGCAGGCTCTCGCGCAGCGTCGCCTCATCGCGGGGGGCTGCCAGGCGCAGACCCGGAACGTGCGCCAGCAGCGCCATGTCCCACATGCCGTTGTGGCTGGCCCCGTCAGTTCCCGTGATTCCGGCCCGGTCCAGGACGATCGTCACTCCCGCCCGGTGCAGGGCGACATCCATGAGCACCTGGTCGAAGGCGCGGTTGAGGAAGGTCGCGTAGAGGGCGACCACCGGGTGCATGCCGGCGAAGGCGAGCCCGGCGGAGAAGGTCAGCGCGTGCTGCTCGGCGATGCCGACGTCGATGACCCGCGTAGGCATCGCATCGGCCAGGGGCTGGAGACCCACCGGGGCCTGCATGGCGGCGGTGACCCCGACGATCCGTTCGTCACCGCGGGCCAGGGAGACGATCTCCTCGGCGAAGACGGCGGTCCAGCCGAAGCGCTCGGCCACCACCGGCAAGCCGGTCTCGGGATGAATCTGCCCCACGGCGTGGAAGCGGTCGGGGACGTGCTCCTCGGCCGGGGTGTAGCCCCGCCCCTTCTCGGTGATGACGTGGACGATGACCGGTTCGGCGTACTCGCGGGCGCGAGTGAGGGCGAACTCGACGGCCGTGATGTCGTGGCCGTCGACCGGTCCGGTGTACTTGATCCCCAGGTCCTCGAAGAAGGCCGAGGGGACGAGGACGTCCTTGAGCCCCCGTTTGAGGCCGTGCAGGGCGTCGAAGGCGGCCCGGCCGGGGGCGCCCTGCGACAGGAGCGTCCGCTTGACCCCGGACAGGACGCGCTCGTAGCCGGGATTGGTGCGCAGCGCGTCGAGGTGGTGGGCCAGTCCCCGATGGTGGGGGCGTAGGAGCGGCCGTTGTCGTTGACGACGATGACCAGGTGGCGGTCCGAGGAGTCGGCGATGTTGTCCAGGGCCTCCCAGGCCATTCCCCCGGTCATGGCGCCGTCCCCGATGACGGCGACGACGTGGCGCTCGTCGTGGCCCTGCAGGTGGTTGGCCCGGGCGATGCCGTCGGCCCAGGACAGGGAGGTGGAGGCGTGGGAGTTCTCCACGACGTCGTGGACGGACTCGGCCCGCGAGGGGTAGCCGGACAGGCCGCCCCGCTCGCGCAGATGAGTGAAAGTCCTGACGGCCGGTGAGCAGCTTTGTGGACGTAGGCCTGGTGGCCCGGTGTCGAACACGATGGTGTCCCGCGGTGAGCGGAAGGTCCGGTGCAGTGCGATCGTCAGCTCGACGACCCCGAGGTTGGGGCCGAGGTGGCCGCCGGTGCGCGCCACTGAGGCGACAAGATGCTGGCGGATCTCCGAGGCGAGCGTCACCAGCTGCTCGCTGGTGAGCCGATCGAGGTCGGCGGGCTTGCGCACGCAGGGCAGGAGCGCCTTGCCGGTCCGTCCGGCGGGCCCTCCAGGGCGCTCAGCAGCTGCTGGCACGGTGCGCCTCCTTGTCGAAGGTGGTGACGAGTCGTTTCGTGTCGCTCACGAGCGAGCCGGCGGGTCGCCGAAGCGGCACTCGGGACAGGGTAGCCGTTGACGCGGCGAAGGGTGTCTCCTCAGGAGTCTCCTTCCCGGGCCCGGGTGACCGTCAGGCTTCCCCGGAGCGACGCTCCCTGAGCGATCCAGAGGTGCTCAGCATAGAGCCGCCCCGACCACTGTGCGGCCACGTGTCACGCGGGTCACGGCTGAGCACGTACTGTATGCCTTGGGCGTCGAACCGTCCGCGCCCACCGGTCCACGGCGTCGTTCCTGATCGCCCGACCGCCCCTCAGGACTGCCCTCCAGGAGGAACCATGAGCACCACAGCCCCTTTCGGTACCTGGCCCTCGCCCATCACTCCAGGCACCATCACGACCCGGACGGTCCTGCTCTCCCAGGTCCGTGTGGACGGCGCAGACACCTACTGGGTGGAGCAGCGCGCCTCGCAGGCGGGCCGCAACGTGCTGCTCCGCCGCAACGGCGACGGCCAGATCGGTGAGGTGCTTCCGCTGACGCCCGCCGACGAGCTGGTCGATGTGCGCACCCGGGTGCACGAGTACGGAGGGCGGGCCTACGCCGTCGACAGCGGGATCATCGTGGTCTCGCACGCCGGGGACGGGCGCCTCTACCGGTACGACGTGACGCACCGCATGCGCGGCCTGGTCCCGCTCACGATCTACGGCGACGTACGACACGGCGACCTGGAGATCGACACGGGCCGGGGCCTGGTCTACGCCGTCCGCGAGGACCACCGAGGCGACGGCGAGGCCGTGAACACCCTGGTCGCGATTCCCCTGGACGGCTCGGCCGCCCGCGATGACTCCCGCGTGCGCACGCTGGTGTCGGGAACGGACTTCGTGGTCTCCCCGACGCTGTCCCCCGACGGCGAGCACCTGGCGTGGATCACCTGGGACCACCCGGGGATGCCGTGGGACAACGCCTGCCTGCACGTGGGAGACCTCGGCCCGGACGGGACTCTCGGCGAGCAGACGCTGGTGGATGGCGGCGACGGGCACTCGGTCTCCGAGCCCCGCTGGACCGAGGAGTGCGAGCTGGTGCACGGCTCCAACGCCTCGGGCTTCTGGAACCTCTACCGCACCGAGGGCTTCCCGGTGCGCGGCACCAACCGCGCCGGCTGGTCGGAGAAGCTGCGCACCCGGCCCCTGCACCCGGCCGAGGCCACCTTCACCAACCCCGGCCTGGCAGCTGGGGCCGCACTCTTCGACGTGCTCGACTCGAGCACATCATCACCTCCTGGGCCCGCGATGCGGTCTCGCACCTGGGGACCATCAAGCTCGCCAACGGGGAGCTCGAGGAGTGGAACGTGGGGTGGCAGCCGATCGGCAACGTCGCCTCCAACGCGGGTCGCGTCGTCATGCTGGCATCCAACGAGATGTCGATGCCCAGCATCGTGGAGGTCAAGAACGGCAGCGTGCAGGTGCTGCGTGGCTCAGGCGAGTTCGTCCCTGAGGACACCGGGGTCTCCTTCCCCGAGCCGATCTCCTGGCCCACCAGCGACGGCGCAACCGCCCACGGTTTCTACTACCCACCGACGTCGGCCTCTCACGCAGGCACCGACGGCGAGCTGCCACCGTTGATCGTCAACGTCCACGGAGGTCCGACGGCCACGGCCGTACCCGGCTACGACCTGCGCATTCAGTACTGGACCAGCCGGGGCTTCGGCTACCTGGACGTCAACTACCGCGGCTCCATGGGCTACGGGACGGGCTACCGCAAGGCTCTGGAGGGCAAGTGGGGCGTGTACGACGTCGACGACTGCGTCAACGGGGCCCAGCACCTGGTCGACGCCGGACTCGTGGACCCGCGCCGTATCGCGATCCGCGGAGGTTCAGCCGGAGGCTTCACGGTGCTGTCGGCCATCACCCGCTCCTCCGTGTTCACGGCGGCCAGCTCCTGCTTCGGGGTGACCGACCTCAAGAGGCTGGTGCGCACCACCCACAAGTTCGAGTCGCACTACGTCGGCCAGCTCATAGGCACCCAGGACATCGACGACCCGGTGCTCGATGAGCGCAGCCCCATCAACCACATCGAGGACATCAACGTCCCACTGCTGCTCATCCAGGGCTCGGAGGATCCGATCGTCCCGGCAGAGCAGGCCACCGCCATGTACAAGGCCCTCAAGGAGGCCGGCGCCCCGGTGGCCCTGGAGGTCTTCCAGGGTGAGGGCCACGGCTTCCGTCTGGCGACGAACATCCGGCGGCGTTACGAGGCCGAGCTGAGCTTCTACCGGCAGGTGTGGAGCATCGGCGCAGCCTCCTCCCACGTCGAGGGGCAGGACGAGGAGGAGACCTTCACCGTCAAGGTGGAGAACCTGCACTGATGGATCGCGTCTGGAGGAGGCTGTCCACCCCCCTGTCGCGGCGCGCAGGCAGCCTCTTCCGCCATCATCGCTTCGGCCTCTACATCCTGGCGGTGCTGGTAGGGCTCGCCTCGGGCCTGGGGGCGGTGCTGTTCCGGCTGGGAATCGACGCCTGGTCCCAGCTGCTGAGCGGAGCCGACGACTACACCATGTCGATGGGGCCCTCGGTCGGGCTCCTGGCACCCTTGGGGGCCTGGTTCGTCCTGATCGCCCCGATGCTCTCCGGGCTGCTGACAGGACCGTTGATGTCCCGACTGGGCCGTACCCCCACGGGCCATGGGGTGGCCGGCGTCATCTGGTCCACTCGCCACGGCGACGGCACCATGGCGCCCCTGCCGGCCTTGGCCGCGACGACGTCGGCTGCGCTGACGATCGGTGGCGGGGGCTCGGTCGGTCCGGAGGGGCCGATCGCCGAGCTGGGCGCGTCGACGGCGAGCATCATCGGACGGGGGCTGCGGCTGCGCCGGTCCTCGATCCGCCACCTGGCAGCCGCCGGAACGGCCGCCGGCATCGCCTCCGCCTTCAACGCGCCGCTGGCGGGGGCCTTCTTCGCCCTGGAGGTCATCCTCATGGGCTTCAGCGCCGACGCCTTCATCGTCATCGTCCTGGCCTGCGTGTCCTCGACGGTCCTGTCGCACCACCTGCTGGGAACGACGCTGTCGCTGTCGCTCCCCTACCTGGACCTGTCCGGTGACGCCCAGCTGGGCTGGGTCGCGCTGCTGGGCGTCGTGGGCGGGGGCGTCGGTATCGGCTTCATGCGTCTTCGCTTCGTCATCCTCGACGCCCTGACCCGCGCCTGGCAGCGGCTGGGCGTTCCGATCTGGGCGCGTCCGGGCATTGGCGGGCTGGCGGTCGGTGCGACTCTCCTGGTTCTGCCCGAGATGTACGGCGAGTCGTCAGCCGCTCTCAACCGGGCGCTGGCGGGACGCTACGCCCTGACGCTGCTGCTGGTGCTGTGCGTGGCCAAGATGCTGGCGACCTCCTTGACCCTGGGGATGGGTTTCGTCGGCGGGGTGTTCGCCCCGTCCCTGTTCATCGGTGGGACGCTCGGCGCGGCCTTCGGCACCCTCGTGGCTCCCAGCTACGCGCCGGCCGCCGGGGTCTTCGGGGTGATCGGCATGGGAGCGGTCTTCGCCGGTGCGGCTCGCGCCCCGATGACGGCGGTCCTGCTCATCATCGAGATGACCGGGCAGCACGCGCTGCTGGTGCCCCTCATGCTGGCCACGGTGCTGGCCACCTTCATCAGCCGGTTCCTGTCACGCGGCACGTTGTTCACCGAGGAGCTGCGTCGTCGCGGAGAGGATGTCGAGGACCCGATGTCCACCACGCTCCTGGGACGCACCCGCGCCTCCCGGCTCATGGTGGACCCGCCCGACGTGCTCCAGGCCACGGCGCCGCTCAGCCAGGCCGCCTCCGTGATGAGCCGGCGTGGCGTCTCGCCCTGCCCGTGGTCGCTACCGGACAGGACGGCACCGGCGAGCTGCTCGGTTGCGTGACGGCCGCGCAGCTCGCCGGAGCGCTCCTGAGCGAGGACTCCGACGACGCCTCTGCCCGGCCGGCGACGGTGGCGGACCTGTCGCTGGTCCGTGACCGTCTGCACTGCGAGGACGAGGCGACCGACGTGCTTCAGGCCCTGACCGATACCCGCCTGGAGGGGCTTCCGGTGGTCGCCCGCGCCGCCGGCTCCGGTGCGGAGGAGCTGGTGGGCTGGGTGTCCCAGAGGATCGTCGTCGAACGGGTCTACGAGGTCCCAGGCGCAGGCCCGCGCAGCCGCCGCCAACCTACACCTCCTGGGGCTCACGGCTTCAGGACAGGTGGCACTCCCGCCCCGTTCCTCGGCGCAGAATCGGAAGGATCAGCCGTATCAGCCGAGTCAGCTCGCGCAGCTCGCGCCGTTCCAGGCGCCGATGAGAGTCCGCCGGGGCTCGACGCGCTCGCGGCGCCGTTCAGGACGCCGCAGCGCCTCACCGGTCCCGACCACCGCGGGACGTCTTGTGAGTCCGGCCCTCCTGGACCGCCCGGGCCTTCTCGGTGATGCTCTCGGTGAGGGTGTCGGACAGCTCGGTGATGCGCTCGGCGTTGGCCACGATGCGCCGGGGGTCGGACATCCACATCCACGCAGCGGCGACCACCGGGAGGATCGCGGGCAGGTACCACCGGGACCGGCCCCAGTGCGCCCACACCGAGACGCTGAGGTCGGCGGGCGAGGGGCGGGCAGGGTGAGGACGCCGATGAGCACCGCCATGGTGGCCAGCGCCCCCAGGCACATCCAGCCGATATTGCGCATCCGGCGCCCGTTGTGGGCCACGCAGACGGCCAGCAGGAGGTACAGGACGCCCCCCAGGAGGTTGAGCGACCACACCGCGGGCTCCTCGTCGGGGCTTCTCAGCAGCGTCGTCAGGGAGGGGACGAGAACGATCGCCCCGAAGACGGCGAAGACGCCAACCAGGATCCGCCCCCACCCGTATGCGGGACGGCGGGTGTCCTGTACCGGGCGTACCGATGAGCGCTCGTCCATGAGGAACGACCTTTCCGTGTGATGACCTTCGGCACGCGCAGCACAGGTTCAACCTCCAACCAATGCCAGAACGTTACTATTCACAACGTGAGCACCATTAAGTTGACCAAATCCCTGAACGCACGCGCCTCGGCGGACGATGACCGCAAGGATACCGACCTCAGCAGTCAGGCCGAGGTCGACACGGTCGAGGAGGCCGAGAGCTCCGAGGCCCCTGCAGCCAGGGAAGGGTCCGGCTCGCCAGGTACCGAAGCCGCCGAGCAGGACCTGAAGCAGGACTCCGACGGCGACGAGGAGACCTCCCAGGACCAGGAGGGCGACACCGACAGCGCCACCGGCAAGGGTGACGGGTCTGAGGAGGCATCCGACATCGGGCCCCATGACGCCTCCGGCACCGAGGCCGAGGCCGACGTGCTCGTCCTGGCCGCAGCGCCGGGCCGGGACGGGGCCGAGGCCCCCGAGATCCTCCTGGAGGGACTCGAGCCGCCGTCGAGCACCGCCCTGGAGGGCCTGGACATCAACGCCCTGGTGACCCTGCTGCCGGCCCTGGGCTTCTCAGGCGCCCAGGACTCGGTGGTGCGTCTGCCCTCCTCCGCGGTGACTGCCCAGGGCTACCGGGGACCGGCGACGATCCTCGTGGTCGGCGTCGGAACGGGCTGGGCCGACACCGATCCGCTCGCCGTCACCACCGATGACGAGGCCGCACTGGGCTACGACCAGACCGGTCTCCTGCGCCGGGCGGCCGGACGCGCCACCCGAGCACTGGCCGGGACCGACTCCGCGGTCCTGGCACTGCCCACGCTCTGCGAGGAGCAGCTCGCCGCCGTCGCGCACGGAGCCGCCCTGGGCGCGTACTCCTGGAGCGCGACGAAGAACGAGGACCGCCCCGGGCAGGAGAAGACCTCGAAGAAGACCTCCCCGCTCACGACCATCTCCATCATCTCTCCCCTGGCCGACACCCCCGAGGGGCAGGAGGCGCTGGCGGGAGCCCTGGCGCTGGCCCAGGCCACGGCACTGACCCGGGATCTGGTCAACGAGCCGCCGAACCGGCTGACTCCGGAGGTCTTCGCCGAGAGGGCCCGCGCAGCCGGGCAGGAGGCCGGCATCCGCGTTGAGATCTGGGACGCCCCGGCACTGGTCGAGCAGGGCTTCGGGGGATCCTCGGCGTGGCTCAGGGCTCGGTGCACCCGGCGCGCCTGGTCCGTCTGGAGTGGTCGCCGGTGCATGCAACCGAGGGCGCCGGCGGGCAGGCGGGCTCACAGGCCGAGGGCGACGGCGCAGCCGGCCGCCCCAAGCACGTCGCCCTCATCGGCAAGGGCATCACCTTCGACTCCGGCGGCCTGTCCCTCAAGCCGGCCTCCTCCATGCCGGAGATGAAGTCCGACATGGCGGGGGCCGCCACCGTGCTGGGCGCCATCGTCACGGCCGCGCGCCTGGCGCTGCCGATCCGCGTCACCGCGTGGCTGGCGCTGGCCGAGAACATGCCCGGCGCCGACGCCCAGCGCCCCAGCGACGTCATCACGATGTTCGACGGCACCACCGTGGAGGTGACCAACACCGACGCCGAGGGGCGCCTGGTCATGGCCGACGCCCTGGCCCGGGCCGTCACGGAGGAGCCCGATGCCGTCCTGGACGTGGCCACCCTCACCGGGGCGCAGATCGTGGCCCTGGGCGACCACGTGGCCGCCGTCATGGGGACACCGGACCTTCGCGAGGAGGTCGTCGCCGCGGCTCAGCGGGCCGGAGAGTCCTTCTGGCCGATGCCGCTGCCCGGCGCACCTGCGCGCCACCCTGGACTCGCCCTTCGCCGACCTGCGCAACACCAAGGTCGGCTCGCGTGCCGGCGGGATGCTCTCGGCCGGGCTGTTCCTGCGCGAGTTCGTCGGGCGCCGGCCGTGGGCCCACCTCGACATCGCCGGCCCCGCCTACAACGACTCCTCGCCCTGGGGGCTGACTCCGACCGGCGGGACGGGCATGGGGGTCTCCACCCTGGTGGAGCTGCTCCGTTCGCTGTCCGCCGAGGTCAGCATCCTTTCCTGAGCCTCGTCCAGCGGAGACGAGTCGACGACGACCCGTGCCGGGGCCTCTGCATGAGCGCTCCCCGGCACGGCTCGTATCAGCTACCACCCATGAACGGTGATGCGTCTCACCCCTGTTTTTCAGGACTCTGGTCCCTAAACAGCAACCCCCGTGGCTCCTGCACGCCCTCTTCAGGTGGAACAATGGCCCCGTGCCGAGCCGCCCCGCGTGGGCGACGTGACCAACCAACAAGGAGTGAGTTCGTGACAGAGACCGTCTACGACATGGTCATTCTGGGCGCGGGATCAGGGGGCTACGCCGCCGCCCTGCGCGGCGCCCAACTGGGCCTCAAGGTCGCCCTCATCGAGGCGGACAAGCTGGGGGGGCACCTGCCTCCACCGCGGCTGCGTGCCCACCAAGGCCCTGCTGCATGCCGCCGAGACCGCCGACGCCGTGCGCGAGGCCGCCACGGTGGGCATCAAGGCCGCCTTCGAGGGCGTGGACATGCCTGGCGTCCAGAAGTACAAGAACAGCATCGTCTCGCGGATGCACAAGGGCCTTGAGGGCCTGGTGTCCTCGCGGGGCATCGACCTGATCCAGGGGTGGGGACGCCTGGTGGCAGCCGACGCCGTCGAGGTTGACGGCCGTCGCATCACCGGCCGCAACGTGGTCCTCGCCTCCGGCTCCTACTCCAAGACCATCGGACAGGAGATCTCCGGAGGCGTCATCACCTCCGAGGAGGCCCTGGAGATGGACCACGTCCCCGCCTCGGCAGTGATTCTGGGCGGCGGCGTCATCGGGGTGGAGTTCGCCTCGGCCTGGGCCTCCATGGGCAGCCAGGTCACCATCATCGAGGGGCTGCCCCACCTGGTGCCCAACGAGGACGAGGCGATCTCCAAGCAGCTCGAGCGCGCCTTCCGCAAGCGCAAGATCACCTTCCGCACCAACACGATGTTCGAGTCGGTCGAGCGCCACGACGGCGGGGTGACCGTGCGCACCCAGGACGGCAAGACCCACGAGGCCGAGGTCCTCCTCATCGCCGTGGGCCGTGGACCGGCGACCGCCAACCTCGGCTACGAGGAGGTCGGGGTCGCCATGGACCGCGGCTTCGTCCTGGCCGACGAGTACGGCCGCACCAACGTCCCCGGCGTGTGGGCCGTAGGAGACATCGTTCCCGGCGTCCAGCTCGCCCACCGCGGCTTCGCCCAGGGCATCGTCGTGGCGGAGAAGATCGCGGGCCTGGACCCGACCCCGGTCGACGACGTCCTGGTCCCCAAGGTGACCTTCTGCGAGCCCGAGATCGCCTCGGTGGGGCTGTCGGAGGCCAAGGCCGCCGAGATCCACGGCAAGGAGAACATCACCTCCGCCGAGTTCAACGTGGCCGGCAACGCCAAGAGCCAGATCCTGGGGACGCAGGGCTTCGTCAAGCTCGTCTCCCTCAAGGACGGACCCATCCTGGGCTTCCACGCCATCGGCGCCCGCATGGGCGAGCAGGTGGGTGAGGGCCAGCTCATGGTGTCCTGGGAGGCCGACGCCGACGACGTCGCCGCCCTGGTCCACGCCCACCCCACCCAGAACGAGACCCTCGGCGAGGCCGCCATGGCCCTCGCCGGCAAGCCGCTGCACAACCACGGCTGATCCAGCTAGACGAGAGTAAGGAAGACAGCAATGTCAGAGTCCGTGAAGATGCCCGCTCTGGGTGAGTCCGTCACCGAGGGGACGGTCTCCTCCTGGCTCAAGGCCGTGGGAGACACCGTCGAGGCCGACGAGCCCCTGCTGGAGGTCGCCACCGACAAGGTCGACACCGAGGTCCCCTCCCCCGCATCCGGCGTCCTGCTGGAGATCCGCGTCCCCGAGGACGAGACCGTCGAGGTCGGCACCGTCCTGGCCATCATCGGCGACCCCTCCGAGGCGGGCTCCGCCCCGGCACCCGGCCGCCCCCGCGCCGCAGGCCGCACCCGAGCCCCCGGCTCCCGCCCCGGCCCCGGCCGCTGAGGCCCCGGCACCCGCCGCCCCGCAGGCCGGCGGCTCGGCCGAGGGCACTGAGGTGACGATGCCGGCTCTGGGTGAGTCCGTCACCGAGGGACGGTCTCCTCCTGGCTCAAGGCCGTGGGAGACACCGTCGAGGCCGACGAGCCCCTGCTGGAGGTCGCCACCGACAAGGTCGACACCGAGGTCCCCTCCCCGCATCCGGCGTCCTGCTGGAGATCCGCGTCCCCGAGGACGAGACCGTCGAGGTCGGCACCGTCCTGGCCATCATCGGCGACCCCTCTCAGGCGGGCTCCGCCCCGGCCCCGGCCGCCCCCGCGCCGCAGGCCGCACCCGAGCCCCCGGCTCCCGCCCCCGCCCCGGCCGCTGAGGCGCCCGGCCCCCGCTCCCGCTGCACCGCGCGCCTGCAGCCGCCGCCCCGGTGAGCTCTGGAGCCTCGGGCTCCTACGTCACGCCGATCGTGCGCAAGCTCGCCAGGACAAGGGTGTGGACCTGTCCACCGTCACCGGTACGGGTGTGGGCGGACGCATCCGCAAGCAGGACGTGGAGGCTGCCGCCAAGGCCGCTGAGGAGGCCCGCGCTGCGGCAGCCGCCCCTGCTCCGGCTGCTGAGGCGTCGGCGCCCGCCGCCGCGGCCAAGCCGGCCTCGGCCAAGCCCGAGGTGGACACCACCCTGCGCGGCCGCACGGAGAAGATGAGCCGACTGCGTCAGGTCATCGCCGATCGCATGATCGACTCCCTGCAGACCTCCGCCCAGCTGACCACCGTCGTCGAGGTGGACGTGACTCGCGTGGCCGCGCTGCGGGCCCGCGCGAAGAACGACTTCCTGGCCAAGAACGGCACCAAGCTGACCTTCCTGCCCTTCTTCGTCCAGGCGGCCACGGAGGCCCTCAAGGCCCACCCGAAGATCAACGCCTCCATCGAGGGCAAGAACGTCACCTACCACGATGTCGAGCACGTCGGCATCGCGGTGGACACGCCGCGCGGCCTGCTCGTGCCGGTGGTCAAGAACGCCGGGGACCTCAACATCCCCGGGCTGGCCAAGCGCATCAACGACCTGGCCGCCCGTACCCGGGACAACAAGGTCAACCCCGATGAGCTCAGCGGCTCGACCTTCACGATCACCAACACCGGCAGCGGCGGTGCCCTGTTCGACACCCCGATCATCAACCAGCCGGAGGTCGCGATCCTGGGCCTGGGCGCCATCCAGCGCCAGCCGCGCGTCATCAAGGACGCCGACGGCGGCGAGGTCATCGCCATCCGCTCGGTGTGCTACCTGGCCCTGTCCTACGACCACCGACTGGTGGACGGCGCGGACGCGGCCCGCTACCTCATGACGGTCAAGAAGCGCCTCGAGGAGGGCGACTTCGGCGGCGAGCTGGGTCTGTGAGCCTGCGCTCGGCCCGCTAGGCCGTCAACGGGGCCCCGCACCATCACGGTGCGGGGCCCCGTTCGTTGTACCCGGGCTATCGGGTCCTGTACTCGGGCACACGGCAAGCGCCGAGTCCATTCCCGGCTCGCGGCTCGGCTCAGGAGTCCTCCGCCGCAGCCCGTGCGATACCGGCGAGCGTGTTCTCCAGCCCCAGACGAGTCCCGCGCCAGACGATCGGGTAGAGCAGCGCCCCCAGCCGCCCCCATGTGCGATGCGCCAGGACCAGACGGACACGAGTGCCACCCGGTGCCTCGATCAGGTGCAGATCCTTCACGAAGGCCACCTCACCGTCGCGACGCCCTGAGACGACGGTGCACGACCAGGTAACCCTCGTGTCCACGGCCGTCTCCAGCCGCCACCTCAGGAAGGCGGTCCGACGTCGCCCCTCCACCCTCTGCACGGCGCCGTCGGAAAGAACCTCAACCAGCTGCTGTCGGGGCATCCCCCACCACGTGAGCCGGTCCGGGTCCCTGAGTAGGGCGGCCAGCTGAGCCGCTGACGCTGAGATGAAGCGTTCCTGGCTCAGCTCCCGATCCAGGCCGTACCCACGGTACTCATCAGTCATCCGGTAGCGTCCCCGGGCCGGTTCCTCGTCGGCTGCTATCTCACTGAGCTCAGTGCGCAGGTAGTCGACATCAACTCCGCAGTGAGCAAGAAGCCTGACAACCGGGGACTGGAGCGAGACGGTGGATGAGGAGATGAGGGCTTGCAGAGCCTGAGCGCTGGTGTTGAACGAAGTCCCCTTGTTGTCAATGAACTCGGCGGCAGCGTCCGAGAGAGAATCTCTCCTCCCGCCTCCGCGGTCAGTTCTTCGGCTGAGATCGGCGCAGGTCTGAGGGCGTCGGGAAGGCTGATGCCCACGCGAGCAAGAGTCCGCATGAGTCATGTCGTCGACGGCGGCGCGCGCTCGCGCGAGAGTCACGCCGTGGGCAGCCAAGACGGCTGCAGCCGTCCCGCCTTGGGCGAGGAGACCGAGGAGCATGTGCTCCGGCTCGACCTCCCGGTGGCGAAGGCGCGCGGCTTCCGCGTGCATGGCTTCGAGCCAGGTCAGGTAGTGGGAAACAGCGGCCATCGTCATCTCCTTCGGGTCGGGGCCAAACCGGGCTGAACTCGCTTGGCGTACTTCTTGTGGACTGCCTGACGAGAGACTCCAAGACAGGAGGCGATCTCGCTCCATCCCATGCCCGCACGCAGAGCGGCCTCGACCTGCGCAAGCTCAAGGCTGTCCGTCAGTCGTCGCAGAGCCGCCACGGCTCGTAGCCCGTCCTCGGGGCGAGTGGTGTCAGCAGCCTCGGTGGCTGCGGTGAGCGCATCCATACGAGCAACATAGGTTGACAGAACTACTTTTGTCAACCTATGTTGCTATTCACCTTCGACAAGGACATTCAGTCAGGAGACCGAACACCTTTCCGCTTCCGTCACACACCAGCCACTACGCCGATTCCCGCCCCTCAACCCCTGCCAACCTCGGGCACCCCAGCAAGACCGACGACGCGGCGAGCGAAGTCGATGCGATCCTCCATCGAGCTGAACTCGCCCGCCAAGGGGCCGTCGAGGAGCAGTGAGGCCAGGCCGTGCACGCCGGACCAGATCAGGACCTCCGCCTCGAGCTGAGCACCATCACCCATCACGGCCTTCGCCAGACGGGCCAGCTCATGACGCGCACGCTCACCGGCCTGCACCACCTCCGGGAAGCGCTCGGGATCGCAGACGTCGGGCCGGAACATCACCCGGAACACCCCGGGGTGACGTAGCGCGAACTCAACGTAGGCGTTTCCCGAGGCCACCAGGACCGCATGCAGATCCGCACTCCCCAAGCCCCTCGTGCGCCGAGCGAGCCTGTCCGCGAGCTCATCGAAGCCCTCACACACCAAGGCCGCCAGGATGGCCTCGCGGTTGGCGAAGTAGTGGTACGGCGCCTGGTGCGTACAGCCGGCGCGACGCGCGACCTCCCGCATGCTCAGTGCACTGGGGCCGGATTCGTCGAGGAGCTGCCCTGCTGGTTCGCAGCAGCTCGGAGCGCAGGTCCCGGCCGCCGCGGCGCCCTGAGGCGCCTGTCGTTTCAGAGGTCATGGGAGGAGTCTAGAACCGAACTACTAGACAGTGTCCAGTTGACTGCTATGCTGACTTGACACTGTCTAGTCATGTGAGGGGTAAGGATGTCCTACGACGTCATCGTGATCGGTTCGGGCATTGGAGGCCTGACGACTGCCGGCCTGCTGGCACGCGCAGCCGGCAAGCGAGTTCTGGTCCTGGAGCGGCACACGGAACCGGGCGGACTGACACACACCTTCCGGCGTGACGGCGCCTCCTGGGACGTGGGGGTGCACTACATCGGTCAGCTCGGCCCCGGAAGCCAGGGCCGCGCCTACTTCGACTACCTCTCCGGCGGCGAGCTGGAGTGGAACCGCATGCCCGACGCCTACGACAGGTTCGTCTACCCGGGCGTGGACCTGCGCGTCAGCAGCGATCCGCTTCGGTACGAGCGCGACCTGGTTGCCGCATTCCCCAGGAGGCCAGAGCCATTCACCGTTACTTCCAGGATGTTCGCCGGGTGACACGGTGGGTGACGCTGGGCTTCGTCCAGGGGATGGTCCCCCGACCTGCAGCCTCGCTGCTCAGGGCCGCCCAGCGCCTGGGAGGCCGGAAAGCCACTCAGACGACGAAGGCGTATCTGGATGCCCACTTCCGCTCCCCCAGGCTCAAGGCCGTCCTGGCCAGTCAGTGGGGGGACTACGGCCTGCCGCCGTCCCGATCGGCCTTTGCCGTGCACGCGCTGATCGTCTCCCACTACCTCGAGGGCGCCTGGTTCCCCCGCGGTGGCAGCGCTCGGATCGCCCGCACCTTCGAGAAGGGCATCGAGCAGGCCGGAGGCGCTGTGCGCGTCGCTCAGGAGGTCACCGAGATCCTCACCGAGAACGGGACGGCGGTCGGGGTCCGAGTCATGGACCACCGCGGCGCCCAGGTACGCGAACGCGTCTACCGCGCCCCGGTCATCGTCTCCGCCGTCGGCGCCTCCAACACCTTCAACCGCCTGCTGCCCACATTCGGTGAGATCGGGCGGCGCACCGGGCCCGCACGCCGCACGCTGGAGCACCTGGGTACGGGCACGTCCGCGGTCACCGTGTTCCTGCGCCTGCGTGACGACCCGCGCAGCATCGGCATCGATGGCGGCAACATCTGGGTCAACCGGGACCTCGATCACGAGGGTGCACAACGGTACAGCGATTCGCTGCTCGAGGGGCACCCTCACGACGTCTTCGTCTCCTTCCCCTCCCTGAAGTCCGGCGAGTCCCCGCATACCGCCGAGCTCATCTCCTTCTGTGACGCGAGGGCCTTCCGGCAGTGGGCCGAGCAGCCCCGAGAAACACCGCGGCCCCGAGTACTCCGCTCTCAAGGAGCGCATCGCCCGAGGCATGCTGGAGCTGGCTGAGAGCGCGGTTCCCGGGCTGACCGAGCTCGTGGACTACGTGGAGACCTCCACCCTCTGACCTACGAGCACTACACCGCTCATCCCTGCCGGGGCCTTCTACGGACCTCCGGCCACTCCGCTGAGGTTCCGGTCCCGCCCCCTGGGGCCGCGCACAGCCGTTCCCGGCCTGTTCCTCTCCGGCCAGGACGCCGGGAGCGCCGGCATCATGGGAGCCATGATGGGCGGAGTCGCAGCCGCGTGCCAGGTCCTTGGGCCCCGCGGGTATCCCACCATCGCCTCCGCCCTGCGCGAGAGGCCCGAGGCTCCTGAGTCTCGCGCAGTGCACGCACTGCCCGAGGGCAAGCACCTCGCCACCCTGGTCTCCAAACGGCGTCTGACTCCCAGCGTGTGGGAGGCGGAGCTGCAGCTGGACGGCAGGATCGGCTCGTGGGCGCCGGGGCAGTTCGCCCGTCTGCACGTGGGCGATGACGCATGGCGTGACTACTCGATCGCGGGGCTGGAGGAGGATCGTCTTCGTCTGCTCATCTCCACCCGGACAGGCGGCCGAGGATCCCAGTTCATCGAGAACGCGGACACGGGCGCGCAGACAGTGGTGGAGCTGCCCCTGGGCGGTTTCGGGCTCGTCGACTCGGGCAGGCGCCGCCTGTTCATCGCCACTGGCACGGGGATCGCGCCCATGCTGGCCATGTTCGCTCAGGCTGCCGGCCTGGAGCGCGACATTCTGCTCTTCGGGTGCCGTCACCAGGAGGAGGACCTGACCACCAGGATCAGCTCTCCCCATGCCGGGGACCGTCGTGCGCTGCCTGAGCCGCCAGGAGGCTCCGGACGCGTTCCACGGACGAGTCACCCAGGCCCTCACCGCACTCGCTCACGACCTCCAGCTCGACCCGAGTGCACGGACGTCTACCTGTGCGGTTCGGCGGCGATGGTGGCAGAAGCACGAGACGTGCTCGAGCGCGAGGGCTACACGTCGGTCCTGACCGAGCCCTACTGAGCCCCACACATGCCCGTATCCGCCCCGAGTCCTCGATCGTCGCGCCTGGCCTGCGGTGCCCCTGAGAGGTCACTCCACGGCTCGAATGTCCGCAACGCGCCACGGCTCCGGGACGACGATGAGCACGACCTGGCGGGGTGCGAGGGCCGGAACCGTCCGCGTTCCCTCAGGTCCCGAACGCGTTGAGGCGCTTTGAGACAGCGTCACCTGGACCGCTCTCGCGCCGGCCCACTGCTCCGCCGCGTCGTCAGGCAGCCTCACCTCAGCGACCTGGCTGACGGAGGTGTGCAGCTTCCTTGACGCCTTCACCGGAGTCGGACAGCTCAGTGAGAACCTGTGTGTCGGCCTGCGCCGCGGGCGACCCCGGTACCGTCGTGGCCGCCAGAGCGACGGCATCGCCGGCCATGAGGGCCCGGTCGCGAGCCGCGGACAGTCCGACGACGACACTGACCATGTCGGCGCCCCCGCTCCCTCCAGGAGTCGGCGTCGACGCCCTCACGGTTGAGCTCCCGGTGGTGGCGGGAGACGGGCTGCCTACAGGAAGGGCACCAGCGCTGGCGGACGCCGACGATCGCGCAGGGCTTGACGGGCTTGCGACTGCGCCGAGCGCCCACGCGGGCCTGTGCGACACCAGGGCTTTGGCCGGCCCCCAGGCGGCCAGGCAGATGGCCACCAGCACCACCGCCGCAAGTCCCCAGGCGCGGGTGCGTCTGCGCCCCTGATCCTGCCCCTTCTCCCCAGCGTATGGCCGCGGGCCCTCGCCCGGTGCGGCTGGCGCTACCGACGGTCCTTCCGAGGGCTCGCTCTTCGTCCTCGGCCGGGCGACCCGCCCTCGCTCGAGGTCTGAGCCTGGAGCCGACCGTGCGAGTCGGGGTGCGGGCCGCTGCCCGTAGGGAGCCGGCAGCCAGGCGGGCGCCGTCGGGCAGCTCGATGGGTGAGGTCTGCCCCAGCTGAGGCGCTCGGGCCGCAAGGTCCCGGGCGGTGGGACGGTCGGCGGGCTCCTCGGCCAGCGCGTCAGTCATGATTCCCGCCAGGCGCCGGGAGGCGGTGCCGCCCTGTCCCGCGCACTCGGTCAGCAGACGAGCCAGGGCGTAGACGTCACCGGCTGCGGACGCCGGGGCACCGGCGAGGCGTTCCGGCGCCGCATACTCCTGCGTCCCCGTCTCCATGACGGAGCCCAGCAGGTCGACGAGGACCGGATGTCCATCGGCGGTCACCAGGACGTTGCCGGTCGATACGTCCCCGTGGGTCGCTCCGTGCTCGTGCAGGTAGGCCAGTGCCGAGCCCAGAACGTCCAGGAGCGTGGCCAGCCAGGAGACGTTCAGCCGTCCGCGCGCCCCCAGGACCACGTCGAGTCCCGCCCCTTCGACGAGGTCCATGATGACGCCCGCCCGGTGCTCGGGCAGCGAGACCACCTCCCGCACGGTCACCAGGCCGGGGTGGCGCAGGACGCGCAGATCGGCCAAGCGCCGCAGGACGGAGGCTCCAGCGCGCCCGCAGGGCAGGTCGACGACCCGGATGACCACATGGCGGCCCTGCGCATCGAGGCCACGGCGAGGGGCGCTGGAGGCGGTCGAGCGCCCCATGACCTCACCAACGGTGTAGCCCTGCTGCGACAGGGTGCTGAGCGCCGAGTCGGGAATGCTCGGCTCCGCGTCGGAGGGAGGCAGCGAGGCTGCGCGAGGGGCGCCGACGCGGCGAGGCCGGGGTCGACGGCGAGGTACGGGACGGCGTCGGGGCCGGGGCACGGTTGGAGGCGCCCGTCTCGAGGGCGGTCGGCGGGGCGGGGGCACGTCGTCGGGCTCATGCACTCCATGGTCATCACGGCGCTCCGTGATGACCAGCCCTTTCGACCGGCCTGTGGATAACTCGGGCTCCGGGTGCCGGTTGTGGTCACGTAGACTGCGCCCGTGCTGCGTGAGGACATGGAGCTCGGTTCCCGGCTCATCCCCTTCCATGAGGGCTGGCAGCGGCAGCGGGATCTCCATGCCGAGGTCGTGGAGGGACGGCGTCCCTCCACGCTTCTGCTCGTGGAGCACGAGCCGGTCTACACCGTCGGCAGGAGGGCCCACTCCTGGGAGCGGCCCAGCGCCGACGTCGTCGAGCCCGGGTCACGTACCGGTGGTCGACGTGGACCGTGGCGGCAAGACCACCTGGCACGGGCCGGGCCAGCTGACCGTCTACCCGATCCTGCGCCTGACCCAGCCGATTGACGTCATCCGTTACGTGCGGGCGCTGGAAGCCGCCGTGATCGAGCTGTGCGGCCTCTACGGTCTGGAGACGATCCGCGTCGAGGGGCGCTCCGGGGTCTGGCTGCCGGCCGATCCTGAAGCCGCGGGCCGGGAGGATCGGCTCGCGCGCCCCGAGCGCAAGATCTGCGCCCTGGGGGTGAGGGTCGCCCGCGGCGTGACCATGCACGGGATCGGCCTGAACGTCGATCCCGACCTGGAGGCCTTCTCCCTGGATCGCATCATTCCCTGCTGGAATCGACGACGCCGGCGTGACCTCACTGGCAGCGGAGACCGGCCGGCACCTGGCGACCGGCGCCCCCGCGGACGCTCTGGTCTGCGCCCTGGAGAACCACCTGGCCCCCTTGGTGGCGGATGCCACGTGACAACAGGCCTCACTCCCTAGGCCGGAGGTCCTATAAACCTCGGGAGAGTACTAGACTCCCCGTGGAACCGTCGTCGGCGAGGAGAGGTAGACGTGAGCACCACCGTGGCCCCTGAGGGACGTAAGCTCCTGCGGGTTGAGGCGCGCAACGCCCAGACACCCATTGAGTCCAAGCCCGACTGGCTGCGCACCCGCGCCGTCGTCTCCGACACCTACCAGGAGGTCCGCGGCCTGGTGAGGGAGAAGAGCCTGCACACGGTGTGTGCTGAGGCCAACTGCCCCAACATCTACGAGTGCTGGAACGACCGTGAGGCCACCTTCCTGGTGGGCGGCGAGATGTGCACCCGGCGCTGCGACTTCTGCGACATCGCCACCGGCCGCCCCACCGAGTACGACGTCGATGAGCCCAGGCGCGTGGCGGTCTCGATCAAGGAGATGGAGCTGCGCTACGCCACCGTCACCGGGGTGGCCCGTGACGACCGCCCCGACGGCGGCGCCTGGCTCTACGCCGAGACCGCCCGCCAGGTGCACGAGCTCTCGCCGGGTACCGGGGTCGAGCTGCTCATCCCCGATTTCCGAGGCAACCCCGAGGCCCTGGAGGACGTCTTCTCCTCGCGCCCCGAGGTTCTCGGCCACAACCTGGAGACGGTCCCGCGCATCTTCAAGCGGATCCGGCCGGCCTTCTCCTACCAGGGCAGCCTCGACGTCATCACGGCCGCCGCCGAGGCGGGGCTGGTCACCAAGTCCAACCTCATCCTGGGCATGGGCGAGACCCGTGACGAGATCGAGGCGGCCATGGCCGCCCTGGTGGAGGCGCGCTGCGACATCCTCACCATCACCCAGTACCTGCGCCCCTCCAAGCTGCACCACCCTGTTGACCGCTGGGTCAAGCCCCAGGAGTTCGTGGATCTCAGCCGCCTGGCCGAGGAGATCGGGTTCGCCGCCGTCATGAGCGGCCCCATGGTGCGTTCCTCCTACCGCGCCGGCATGCTGTGGGGACGGGCCATGGTCAAGCGCGGCCGCCCCATCCCCGAGCACCTCTCGCAGCTCGCCGAGCCGGCCACCGCCCGCCAGGAGGCGTCGGCCCTGCTGGGAGCCCATCCCCACCTCGCCGCCGCCTGCTGAGAGGAGTCCGCACGGGTCCCACGCAGCCGGCCGGGATTCCCGGTGCGCACCGGCCTGCCACGCTGACGGCGAGACCATGTGTGCCGGCGCACCAACGTCGTCTATGGTGTGCCCGTGAGTAGTGCCCAGTCCCCCCAGCCGAAGAAGAAGCGCCGGCTGGCTCAGTACCTTCAGAACATCAAGGACTCCTACACGATCTCGCGGCGAAGCTATCCGTGGATCGGATGGACGATGCTGGCGGTACTCGCCACGTGCCTCGCCCTGGGGGTCGCGATCGCCCTTGGCTACGGACTATCCCTGTGGTACTGGCTGATGGTGGGCATCCTCATGGCGCTCATGATCGACATGGTTATTCTGTCGTTCACGGTGCGCCGCGCTTCCTTCTCCCAGATCGAGGGAATGCCAGGAGCGGCGAAGGCCGTTCTGGACCAGATCGGTCGGGGCTGGTACGTGGAGTCCCGAGCCCTGTGGCCTTCACCAGGACCAGGACCTCGTGTGGCGGCTGGTGGGACGCCCCGGCGTCGTTCTCATCGCTGAGGGCCCCAGCACCCGAACCCGCCGCATGCTGGCCGAGGAGGAGCGCAAGGTCCATCGGCTGCTGTCGACCGTCCCCATCCACACCCTTCAGGTGGGCACCGATGCCGGACAGGTGCGTCTGACCGACCTGACCAAGACGCTGCGCCAGCTTCCGACCAAGCCCACGTCACTGACCGACAGCGAGATCACGCAGGTCTCTAAGCGTCTGACGTCGATGGCGGGCAAGAACCTGCCGATCCCCAAGCACATCGACCCCAATCGGGTCCGCCCCGACCGCCGCGCCATGCGCGGACGCTGAATCTCCGCCCGAGCTCACCTCCTTCTCCCATCACTCAGGGCCCTGCCGAGTCACTGAGGCCCGGTGGTCAATGGGCGAAACACTCAGGCAACACTGACGCCATTCCTTTGTCACGGTAACGTCAATATAGTGACCGCCGTCAGCCACAGTGCATACGCGTGAAGTATGTGCGCCGTTCCCACCTGGAGGAGATATGTTCAAGGACGCATCCGAGGCACTGACGTTCATCGAGAAGGAGAATGTCGCGCTGGTCGATGTGCGGTTCTGCGACCTACCCGGCGTCATGCAGCACTTCACCATTCCTGTGGCCGCCTTCAAGGACGAGGCCCTCACTGACGGCCTGATGTTTCGACGGCTCATCAATCCGAGGCTTCACCGCGATCCACGAGTCGGACATGAAGCTGGTTCCCGATGTGACCACCGCCTTCCTGGACCCGTTCCGCGAGGAGAAGACCCTGGTCGTCAACTTCTCGATCGTCGACCCCTTCACGGACGAGGTCTACTCCCGCGACCCCCGCTCGATCGCCGCCAAGGCCGAGGACTACCTGCGCTCCACCGGAATCGCTGACACCTGCTACATCGGGGCCGAGGCCGAGTTCTACCTCTTCGACTCGGTGCGCTACGAGGTCCTCACCGGCCGAGTCCTTCTACGCCATCGACTCCTGCGAGGCGGCCTGGAACACCGGGCCGCGAGGAGGAGGGCGGCAACAAGGGGTACAAGACCGCTTTCAGGGCGGCTACTTCCCCGTCTCCCCCAACGATCAGATGGCCGATATCCGCGACCGCATGGTCCGCACCTGCCTCGCCTCCGGACTGGAGATCGAACGGGCCCATCACGAGGTCGGCACTGCCGGACAGCAGGAGATCAACTACCGATTCAGCTCTCTGCTCGCCGCGGGCGACGACATGATGAAGTTCAAGTACATCATCAAGAACGAGGCCTGGCGCAACGGTAAGACGGCCACCTTCATGCCCAAGCCGATCTTCGGCGACAACGGCTCGGGCATGCACACCCACCACTCGCTGTGGAAGGACGGCAAGCCGCTGTTCTTCGACGAGCGGGGCTACGGCCAGCTCTCGGACCTCGCCCGCTGGTACATCGGTGGGATCCTGGCCCACGCCCCGGCGCTGCTGGCCTTCACCAACCCGTCGGTGAACTCCTTCCACCGCCTGGTCCCCGGCTTCGAGGCGCCGGTCAACCTGGTCTACTCGGCCCGCAACCGCTCGGCCTGCATCCGCATCCCGGTCACCGGCTCCTCCCCCAAGGCCAAGCGAGTGGAGTACCGGGTGCCGGATCCCTCCTCCAACCCCTACCTGTGCTTCGCGGCCGTCCTCATGGCCGGTATTGACGGAATCCGCAACCGCATCGAGCCCCGCGAGCCCATCGACAAGGACCTCTACGAGCTGGCTCCCGAGGAGTACTTCGACATCGACAAGCTCCCCGACAGCCTGGACCAGGCGCTGGAGGCACTGGAGGACGACCACGACTTCCTCACCGAGGGAGACGTCTTCACCCCCGACCTCATCGAGACCTGGATCGAGTACAAGCGCACCAACGAGATCGAGCCGCTGCGGCTGCGCCCCCACCCCTACGAGTTCCAGCTCTACTACGACCTGTGAGCCGCTGACCCAGCTCAGACGGCGGCCCTGAGCCTCCTACACACGAGGCTCAGGGCCGCCGTCGTGCTATACGCCACCCTCCCGACTTGCATATCTATACTGCATTGCGGATATTCTTTCTCTGTCTTGATCCACTCCGAAGAGGAGATCCCACGATGAGGATCCGCCATCACGCCTCCCTCGGGCTGGCAGCCACCGCCTGCCTGGTCCTCAGCGGATGCACCAACGCCGCTGACTGGAACGCGAACCGGAGCTCGCAGATCCACTCCTTCGACACCTCGTCGATCCAGGCGCAGCCCGACATCATTGCCAAGCTCCCTCAGGGCGCCCTTGAGGACGGTGTCCTCGACGTGGCCGCCTCCACGGACTACGCGCCGGCCGAGTTCCTCGACCCCTCGGGCACGGCCGTGGGCTACGACGTCGACCTGACCAACGCGATCGCCGCCGTCCTGGGCGTCAAGGGCAAGGTGCACACCGCCGAGTTCGACTCCATCATCGCCTCGATCGGCTCGAAGTACGACGCCGGCATCTCCTCCTTCACCGTCACCCCCGAACGGACCGCGGAGGTCGACATGACCGCCTACATCAACGTGGGCTCGCGATTCAACGTCCAGGCCGGCAACCCCAAGGGCGTCGAGACCTCCGACCACCTCAAGCTGTGCGGGCGGACCATCGGCGTCCAGGTGGGAACCGCCCAGGAGACCACCATGCGCGACGCCGCCGACAAGTGCGCGCAGGCGGGCAAGCCGGTGCTGTCCGTGCGTTCCTACTCCAAGCAGTCCGAGGCCACCACCGGCCTGGTGGGCGGCACCATCGACGCCACCTACTCCGACTCCACCGTGGCCGGCTACGCCGTCGAGCTGACCGACGGCCAGATCGTCACCCTCGGTGAGATCGAGGACGCCGCCCCCCAGGGGGTGGTGACCGCCAAGGCCGATCCGCAGTTCACCGCCGCGATCCAGGCCGCCGTCCAGTACCTCATGGACCACGGCATCTGGCAGAAGATCCTGGACAACTGGGGCGTGAAGGACGCCGCCCTGACCACCGCAGAACTCAATCCCGCAGTGAAGGAGTGAGCCGTGAGCGCCTCACCCGCCTCTGAGGACGACAAGGTCGTCCTCAACAACCCCAAGCCCGTCCCCCGCCCGGGGACGTGGATCAGTGCCGCGATCGTCACGGTCCTGGGGGCCATGCTCATCCACGGGCTGGTCACCAATGAGAAGTTCCACTGGTCCACGGTCTGGTTCTTCCTGCGTGAGGTCCACGTGGTCAAGGCCGTCGGCTGGACGCTGCTGCTGACCTTCATGGCGATGGCCATCGGCATCGTGCTGGCGGTCACCACGGCGATCCTGCGCCAGTCCTCCAACCCGGTCCTGCGCTGGGTGGCGCTGGCCTACCTGTGGTTCTTCCGCGGCACCCCGATCTACACCCAGCTGGTCTTCTGGGGGGCGCTGTCCGCGCTCTACCAGAAGCTGAGTCTGGGAATCCCCTTCGGCCCCGAGCTGCTGACCTTCAAGACGACGACGGTCTTCACCCCCTTCGTCGCGGCGGTCCTGGGGCTGGGCATCAACGAGGGCGCCTATCTGTCCGAGATCGTCCGCTCGGGCCTGAACTCGGTGGACAAGGGCCAGAGCGAGGCCGCCGGAGCCCTGGGCATGAGCAGGGGCCAGATCCTGCGCAGGATCGTCCTGCCCCAGGCGATGAGGGTCATCGTTCCGCCCACCGGCAACGAGACGATCTCCATGCTCAAGACGACCTCCTTGGTCCTGGCGGTCCCCTTCACCCTGGATCTGACCTTCGTCACCAACTCCTACGCGTCGCTGACCTACCAGATCATTCCGCTGCTTCTGGTCGCGGCCATCTGGTACATCATCATCACCTCGATCCTCATGGTGGGACAGCACTACATCGAGCGCTATTACGGCAAGGGCTTCGACTCTGACAAGTCCTCCGGCTCCTCGGGCCGGGGCCTGTCGGCCCGCCAGCAGGCCATCCTCAATGCGCACACCACCAAGGACGATCCCTTCCTGGAGGTCACCCCATGAGCACATCCGCCCAGGCGGCAACCGCTACGCCCAAGGTCGAGATCAGCGACCTGCACAAGTTCTTCGGTGAGCTGCACGTGCTGCGGGGCATCGATCTCATCGTCCCACCCGGCTCGGTGACGGTTCTCATCGGCCCGTCGGGCTCGGGAAAGTCGACACTGCTGCGCTGCATCAATGAGCTGGAGTCCATCGACGCCGGCCGGGTCAAGGTCGACGGCGAGCTCATCGGGATGCGTGAGGTCGAGCGCGGTGGTCGCACCGAGCTGCACGCTCTGTCGGACAAGGCCCGTGCTGCTCAGCGCGCCAAGATCGGCATGGTCTTCCAGCGTTTCAACCTCTTCCCCCACATGACAGCTCTCCAGAACGTCATGGAGGCACCGGTCATGGTCAAGAAGACTCCGAAGGCCAAGGCCCGTGAGCGCGGCATCGAGCTGCTGGAGCGGGTGGGGCTCGGGGATCGCCTCGAGCACTACCCCCTCCCAGCTCTCCGGTGGTCAGCAGCAGCGGGTGGCGATCGCCCGGGCTCTGGCGATGGACCCTGAGCTCATGCTCTTCGACGAGCCGACCTCGGCGCTGGACCCCGAGCTGGTCGGCGAGGTCCTGCAGGTGATGCAGGACCTCGCCGCCTCCGGCATGACGATGGTCGTGGTCACCCACGAGATGGGCTTCGCCCGGGAGGTCGGCGACCAGCTGATCTTCATGGACGGCGGTGTCATCTGCGAGTCCGGTGACCCCGTCAAGGTCCTGGACGACCCTCAGGCCGAACGCACCCGGGCCTTCCTCTCCTCGGTCCTGTAGGGGCGGGCCGGTTCAGGAGGGGGCCTGGTCCCAGGCCCCGTCATCCCAGGAGGTCAGGCTCCACCCACCACCGGGATCGCCGTCGACGACGGTGATCCCGGTGTTGTGCATGGGGCGGTCAGCGACCCACAGCGGGTCCACGCCGCCTCCAGCTGCGGCCCTCAGGGAGGTCCACAGGCGCAGCGCGGTGCCGTGGGAGACGAGCAGGGCCGCTGAGTCCCCCGCCCGGGCGGCCTGCTCGCAGATGCGGCCGACGGCCTCGTCGAAGCGTTGAAGCGTGTCGTGCCCGTCCTCCGGGGAGCCGGGGATGCGGCAGGCGGGGCGCCCCGCCATCCAGGCCCGGGTGGTGTCCACGTAGCAGGCCACCGAGCGCGCGTCGGTGTTCATCTCCAGGTCGGCGGCCAGCACCTCACGCAGTCCCGAGTCGACAGTGGCGCTCAGGCCGGTGGCGGCCTCGATGGGGGCGATGGTCTGCCTGGCGCGCAGGATCGGGGAGACCCACAGCGACCCCAGCCCCTGAAGCAGGCCGGCCTTGTCCAGACGGTCCGGCAATCCGTCGGCCTGCCCCAGCCCCACCTCATCCAGGGGATTTCCGGGGAAGGCGGTGTCGAGTGCCTGCATGACATTGGCCTCGGTGCGACCGTGGCGTACAAGAATGAGCCTCACGGCGGCAAGTCTGCCAGGTTCGCAGGGCGAGGGACCCACGACGACGGTGCGATCCTCATCGCCCACAGGCCTGTGTCCGCTGCGATCTGCGCCCGGTCAGCTCCAGGGGTAGGGCCCCTCCGGCCGCCTTCTGGTGGCACGGGGGCGGCTGGCCCGCCTGGAGCCCTTGGAACTGGCGCTTTTGGAGGTTGCCGCCCCAGCACCCCGACGGGACTGTGCGCGAGCGCTCCGGGCCGAGCCCTGATGAACGCGGCGGCGGTGACTCAGGCTGTGCGGCTGAGCCGCTGACGCGGTGCTCGACGGCGCTCGATGCGGTGGAGCCGTGGGCGGCGGCGTCGGCGAAGACGATGCGCTCGGCCACTGCGCGCGCGTGGCGGGCGCTGCGGCGGTAGAGGTCCTCGAGCTCTCGCTCCCTGCCCGCACTGAGGCCGATGAGGCGCCCCACCAGACGGATCTCCCGGCTCTGGATGGGGAGGACCTGGGAGCGCGGCCCCGAGGCGCGCCCGGTTCCCAGGACGATCGCCGAGCGCAGGCGGCTGGCCAGGATCCAGGCCGCGACCAGTTCTCCCCCGCCATCCGCGCTCAGCACCCCGGCCTGGACCGCGGCCTGGAGCGCGCCGACGGTCGAGGTGGTCCGCAGCTGGGGTATCCGACCGGCGTGGGCGAGCTGAAGCACCTGGGCGCTCCACTCCACGTCACTGAGCCCACCGGGGCCGAGCTTGAGGTGGCGGGCCGGGTCAATGCCCCGGGGCAGGCGCTCGGCCTCCACCCGCGCCTTGATCCTGCGGATCTCCCGCAGGTCCTGGGGCGCCAGACCCTCCTGCGCCCAGCGCAGCGGGTTGATGAGCTCCTCGAAACGCCGGCCCAGGTCTCGGTCTCCGGCGCAGGGACGGGCGCGCAGCAGCGCCTGGCGCTCCCACAGGGCGGACCAGCGGCCGTAGTACTCGCGGTAGGCGTCCAGCGAGCGGCTCATGACGCCGTTGCGGCCCTCGGGCCGCAGGTCGCAGTCCACCTCAGGGGGTGCGGGAGCGCTGAGGCCAGCAGTCCCCATGACCTGCTTGGCGACGGCCTCGGCCTCCTGGGCGGCGGCCTCCTCCCCCGCCCCGTCGCGGGCCTGGTGGACGAAGAGGACGTCCGCGTCCGAGGCGTACCCGATCTCGCGACCTCCCAGGCGTCCCATGGCGATGATGGCGTGGCGGGCGCGGGCGGCCTGCCAGCACCCGCCTGCGTCGGGCCCCGCGGAGACTGCCTCCACCCCGTCGCGCTGGGCGATGACCAGCCCGGTGGCCACGGTCAATGCCCCGGTCAGGACCGCGTCGGTGGCGTCGGAGAGGATGGAGGCGGTGCGTTCGGGGTCGATGCCGTCCAGGCAGTCCGCCAGTGAGGCGCGCACCTTCTCGCGGGCGCGCACTCTCAGGATCGCCTGGACCGCCTCGAGCGCCTGCTCGGTAAGGGCAGCGTCATCGGGGCCGGTCAGGCTGCGACGGCGCAGGACGGCGGCGACCTCCTCCGCCAGGGCGCCGGATCGGCGGGGCGCGAGCTCGCCGTCGTCGTCGAGCCAGGCGATGGACTCGGGGAACTCCGCGAGGCGCTCGGTGGCCCAGTGGGCGCTGGAGAGGACCTGGCACAGTCTGCGTGCCGCCACCGGGGAGTCCCGCAGCATGGCCAGGTACCAGTGCGAGCCCCCGATGGCCTCAGACAGCCGCCGGAAGGAGAGCAGACCGAAATCGGGGTCGGCTCCCTCACCGATCCAGCCGATGATGACCGGCAGCAGCTGGCGCTGGATCGCGGCGCGACGGCTGACCCCCTCGGTGAGGGCCTGGATGTGGCGCAGGGCCCCGTCGGGATCCGCGTAGCCGACTGCGGCAAGACGCTCGCGCGCCGCCTGAGGACTCAGAGCCATCTCATCGGCGCTGAGGGCGGCCGCGAAGGCCAGCAGGGGACGGTAGTAGATCTCCTGGTGGAGGGCCCGTACCCGCCGGCGCAGGTCCTTGAAGTCCTCCCACAGGCTGTCTCCGTGGCCCAGGCAGTTGCTGATGCCCCGCTCGATGCGGCGCAGGTCCTCCTCCTTCTCAGGAAGGTTGTGGGTGCGGCGCAGCCGGAAGAGCTGGCTGCGATGCTCCAGCAGCCGCAGGGCCTTGTAGCAGCCGCTCAAGGCCGCGGCGTCGGTGCGGCTGACGTATCCGCCCGCGCTGAGAGCGTCGAGGGCCTCCAGGGTGCCGCGCACGCGCAGGCTCTCGTCGGAGCGGCCGTGGACGAGCTGGAGGAGCTGGACGGTGAACTCGACGTCCCGCAGTCCCCCGGGGCCCAGCTTGATACGCCGGTCCACTCCACCGCGCGGCACGGACTCCTTCTCCACCCGGCGCCGCATGGCACGGGCGTCCTCGACGAAGTTCTCCCGTCGGCTGGCCTCCCACACGTAGGGCGCCACGCCCTGCTCGTAGCGGGCGCCGAGCTCGAGCGTCGCCGGCGCAGGCCCTGGCCTTGAGCAGGGCCTGGAACTCCCAGGAGGCGGCCCATCTGCGGTAGTAGGCCAGGTGGGAGTCAGAGTGCGCACGAGCGCACCGTCCTGCCCTCGGGGCGCAGCGCCGTGTCCAGTGGCCACAGGGCGGCTCGGGCGCGGTGGCGGAGACGACGTGGGCGAGCTCAGTGGCCAGGTGCGTGCCGACCTCCACGAGGCGCTCCTCGCTGATCGGCTCCTGAGCGCCCCTGCGGGCTCGTGGGCGGGGCCGACGACGTAGACGACGTCGACGTCCGAGATGTAGTTGAGCTCGCGGGCCCCCGGTCTTTCCCATGGCGATCACGGCGAGGGCCACCTCATCGGCCCTGCGGTCCGACGGCGGCGCGGGCGACGAGCAGGGCCGCGTCCAGGGCGGCGTCGGCGAGGTCGGTCATGCGGCGGCACACGGTGGGGACGTGCTCGATCGGGTCGGCGCTGGTGAGGTCATCGGCGACGATCGCCGTGAGCCGGTCCCGGTAGGCGCGTCGCAGCGCCGCGGTCGCCCGGCTGACGGCAGCGTCTCCCGGGTGTGGGGGTCTTTCGTCGCTGTCCGAGGGGCCGCATCCGCGGGGGCGGCCTGCCCCAGCGCGTCGCGGACCGCCCGTTGCAGCGCCTCACCGGCGCTGGGCTCCTGCGGGAGCGTCCCACGCCCCTGTCAGGCGCGAGCGCGGTGAGGCGCTCGGGATGGGCCACGAGGAAGTCGCCCAGGGCCTGCGAGGCGCCCAGGACCGCGAGCAGGCGGCGCCTGTGCTCACGCGGCCCTGCGGCGGGATCGCTCATGACGCTGCGCAGAAGTGCTGCTGGCGTCGTCGTACCCCCAGTCTCGACACCGCCCGCCGATGCCCAGGTGAGCCTGATTCGGCTGCGGCCGCGGCCTCGGCGAGCCGGACGAGGCTGAGCAGAGCCATGTCGGGATCGGCGGTGAGCGCCAGGGAGTCGATGAGCTCCTCACGCGCCGGTCCCCGAGCCGCACGTCAGCGGGTCGGCCGCCCGGCCGCCTGGAGCGGTCCGCTGAGGCGCGTCCGCCGTGGGTCACCCGCCTCGCCGACGTCGTCGGCCTGAGCGTCGTCCGGCAGGAAGGGCAGCAGCGCCGGGTCGCCCAGGAGCCTTCCCCGGCACGGGCGGCATTGTGGAACCCGGCCCGCAGCAGCAGGGTCCTGGGCGAGGAGCTGTGCCGGGACGGGGACCCGATCGGCGCTCGCTTCTCGCTGCGGTCTCTCACAGCTGTCTCCTGCTGCGCTCAGGCGCGCGGGAAGAACTGGCTGATCTCGAAGTCGGTGACCTGGGCGTCGTAGGCCCGGTACTCGCGGCGCTTGTTGCGCAGGAAGAACTCGAAGGTGTCCTCACCGAAGGTGTCCGCCACCAGGTCGGAGCGCTCCATGGCGGCCACCGCGCTCTTGAGCGAGGTGGGCAGGGCGTGGATGCCCCAGCGCCCTGCGCTCCATCTCCGACAGGGCCCAGACATCGTCCTCGGCCTCGGGAGGAAGCTCGTAGCCCTCCTCGATGCCCTTGAGGCCCGCGGCAAGAATGACCGCGTAGGCCAGGTAGGGGTTGGCCGAGGAGTCGATGCCGCGGAACTCCACCCGCGCGGACTGGGCCTTGCCGGGCTTGTGCATGGGGACGCGCACCAGGGCGGAGCGGTTGTTGTGGCCCCAGCACACGTAGCTGGGGGCCTCGTCCCCTCCCCACAGGCGCTTGTAGGAGTTGACGTGCTGGTTGGTGACGGCCGTGATCTCCGAGGCGTGGTGCAGCAGCCCGGCGATGAAGGAGCGACCGGTGGCGGAGAGCTGGTACTGGCCGGCGGGGTCGAAGAAGGCGTTGCGGTCACCCTCGAACAGGGAGAAGTGCGTGTGCATGCCCGAGCCGAACTCGTCGGGGAAGGGCTTGGGCATGAAGGTCGCCAGGCAGCCCTCCTTGAGGGCCACCTCCTCCACGACGGCGCGGAAGGTCATGATGTTGTCCGCCATGGACAGGGCGTCGGCGAAGCGCAGGTCGATCTCGTTCTGGCCCGGGCCACCCTCATGGTGGGAGAACTGCACCGAGATCCCCATCTGCTCGAGCATGAGGATGGCGTGGCGGCGGAAGTCGTGGGCGGTGCCCCCGGGCACGTGGTCGAAGTAGCCGGCGTCGTCAGTGGGGCGGATGCGCCCGTCGGCGTCACGGTTGACCAGGTAGAACTCGATCTCCGGGTGGATGTAGCAGGTGAAGCCGGCCTCGGCGACCCGGGCGAGCTGACGCTCGAGCACGGAGCGCGGGTCGGTGCGGGCGGGCTCGCCGTCGGGCGTGAGGACGTCGCAGAACATGCGGGCCACGCCGTTGTCCCCGTCCCGCCAGGGCAGCATCTGGAAGGTGGAGGGGTCGGGGGCCAGGAGCATGTCGGACTCGAAGACGCGCGTCAGTCCCTCGATCGCCGATCCGTCGAAGCCGATGCCCTCCTCGAAGGCGCTCTCGACCTCGGCCGGTGCGATGGCCACGGACTTGAGCTGTCCGGAGACGTCAGTGAACCACAGGCGGATGAAGCTGATGTCGCGTTCCTCGATGGCTCGGAGCACGTACTCCTGCTGCTTGTCCATGGTGCCTCCTCAGCGTGGGGTGCGGCAGCCGGGCCGACGGCGTGGCCGGCGTTCTTGCGCCCTGAGACGTTCTGCTGGTCCAGCCCTAGTGCGCGGGTGCGTCAGGCAGGTTTCGGACAACGCCCCTCGGCGAAGGACGTCGAGGATGGCGGGGTCCGTCCGACGCGCAGGCGCGCTGCAACACCTCAGGTAGCCTCATGCCATGGCTACACCCGAGTCCCCTTACGGACCTTCATCCGCCCTCATCGTCGCAGGCGGCAAGCCCGTGCGCGTCCATCACCTGGCATCCGCCAAGAAGGACGGCACCAAGCTGGTCATGCTCACCGCCTACGACGCCGTGACCGCCCAGATCCTGGATGCGGCGGGAACCGACCTGCTGCTGGTGGGCGACTCCATCGGCAACGTCATGCTGGGGCACGACTCCACGCTGCCGGTGGAGCTCGATGAGATGGTGGTGGCCACCCGCTCGGTGGCCAGGGCGACCAAGCGCGCCCTGGTCGTGGCCGACCTCCCTTCGGCACGTACGAGGCCGGTCCGGAGCAGGCACTGGCCAGCGCGGTGCGTCTCATGAAGGCGGGGGCCAACGCCGTCAAGCTCGAGGGCGGCAGCCCCCGGGCAGCCAGCGTGAGGGCACTGGCCCAGGCGGGCATCCCGGTGGTGGGGCACCTGGGGTTCACCCCGCAGAGCGTCAACATGCTCGGCGGCTTCCGGGTTCAGGGCCGCGGCGAGGCCGCTGACGTGCTGCTGGCCGACGCGCAGGCACTGGCTGAGGCGGGGGCGGTCGCCCTCGTCCTGGAGATGGTGCCCGAGCCCCTGGCCGCCCGCGTCACCGAGTCGCTCACGATCCCCACGATCGGTATCGGCGCGGGCGCGCGCTGCGACGGACAGGTCCTGGTCTGGACGGACATGGCCGGGATGACGGACTGGTCTCCGCGCTTCGCCCACCAGTTCGGGACAGGTCGGCGAGGCCCTGCGGCAGGCGGCCGCCGACTACGGGGCCGCGGTGCGCGAGGAGTCCTTCCCCGCGGAGAAGCACTGGTTCAGCTCCTGACGGCTCCCTGACAGTGATAAGACCCACAGCGTCATGGTGGAGGCCCTGAACCACTGGCTGGAGGGAAGGTCACGCGAACCGGATGCCTCCTTCTATGCTTACGACCATGACTTCTTCGGCTTCCCCTGCGTCCTCGGCCTCACTGGCCGACCGCGCGCCGCGTGGCACGCTGACTCCCGGGACGCTCAGTCCTGAGCGTCATGTGCCTGCGTCCATCGCACGCCCCGAGTACATGTTCCACGACGGCCCCGAGCGCGTGACCGCCTCGGAGATCAAGGACGCCGAGACGATCGAGCGGATCAGGGTCGCGGGGCGACTGGCCGCCCGCGCCCTGGCCGAGGCCGCCAAGGCGATCGCCCCGGGGGTGAGCACCGACGAGCTGGACCGGATCGCCCACGAGTACCTGTGCGACCACGGCGCCTACCCCTCATGCCTGGGCTACATGGGTTTCCCCAAGTCGATCTGCACCTCGATCAACGAGGTCATCTGCCACGGCATCCCGGACTCGACCCGCTTGAATGAGGGAGACCTCATCAATCTGGACGTCACCGCCTACATCGGTGGGGTCCACGGCGACACGAACGCCACCTACGCCGTCGGCGAGGTCGATCGTGAGACGGAGCTGCTCATCGAACGCACCCGCACCGCGATGGAGCGGGGCATCAAGGCCGTCAAGCCGGGGCGCGAGGTCAACGTCATCGGCCGCGTCATCGAGGCCTACGCCAAGCGCTTCGACTACGGGGTGGTGCGCGACTACACCGGACACGGCGTCGGCGAGGCCTTTCACTCAGGGCTCATCATCCCCCACTACGACGCCGCTCCTCTGCACGACGACGTCATCGAGACGGGCATGGTGTTCACCATCGAGCCGATGCTCACGCTCGGTGGCATCGAGTGGGAGCAGTGGGACGACGGCTGGACGGTGGTCACCAAGGACCGTTCCCGTACTGCGCAGTTCGAGCACACGCTCGTGGTGACCGAGGACGGCGCCGAGGTGCTCACCCTGCCTTGAGGCAGTGGGTATCGCTACCCATCCACATCCAGGGACGATCGAGCGCCGTCACGTTGCCTCACGATAAGGTGACGACGTAGGGTCCTTGGGTAGCGGACATCTCTATTCTGCCCAGGAAGCCCATGCGGGTTTCTCCCTGTTTATTTCCTCCCGGAGGTTCTCATGGCTTTGCGCTTCAATCCACCGCCGAACTGGCCCGCGCCACCCGAGGGCTTCGAACCGCCTGCAGGCTGGCAGCCCGACCCGGCCTGGGGACCGGCTCCTGAGGGCTGGCAGATCTGGGTCGACGACTCCGCCGCCTCCAGCGCCTCCGCGGCTTCGGCCGCAGGTGCCGCCACCGAGGCCGACCCGGCATGGGCTCCGACCCAGGCGGTGTCGACCGCCCCGACGGCCTCGTTGAGCACTGCCTCACCGGTTGCCGACCCGACAGGCATGTCGGCCTCCGCCCCCTCCGGGGACTACGCCGGCGCTCCCGCAACTGCGGGTGGCAGCCCTTACGCGGCCAACATGGACTACGCCCAGTCGCCCACGCCCTACCAGCCCCAGGGGGCTGCCGGGAGGCATGCAGCCTCCCACCGGCGGGTGGCAGCCCAACGCCGCCGCTCCGGCCGGCCCCGGCAACGGCTCCAAGCCGTTGACCCAGCAGTGGTGGTTCTGGACCGGTATTGCTGCAGTCGTCGTGGTCGCCTTGGTCATCGGTGGCATCTTCATGTTCAAGGGCGATTCCAGCGATTCCGACACCAAGGCGGACAGCACGTCAAGCTCGGAGCCGAAGCACAGAAGAAGGCTGACCCGACTCGAACCCACAGAAGATGCCAGCGACTCTGACGCGACTGACAGCTCGGATCCGAAGCCCATCCCCAGACCAGCAAGCCGGGCAGCAACGACCCCGGCTCAGCAGAAGAACCCCATCGACCCCGACGGCCGGTGCCCGATCACGCTGAATGCTGGCAAAGTACGACGACGACCCCGAACGCATCGGTCGACGTCACCTTCAGGGGATGTCGAGTGGGAACGTCAATGAGTCGACTCAAGGCCGCCACGACCGGCAGTACACAGCGAGCCCGCCTGCCGGCAAAGGTGTACATTCGCGTTCCCGTCGAGATCACCTACCACGGTCGAGGGACAGTTCGAGGGGTACGATCCCTGAAGATCGGTTTCACCCACGAGGGGAAACACGGCAGAATCGGAGTCGCTATCGGCGGGCGAGTCCTGTTCAGCCCGGCAGAGCATGCCCTCGCGATGGAGGGACGCGAAGGGCGACTTTCGTCTTCCTCGTTGACGCAGTCCGCCGCCAACGAGGAAGAAGGGCGCCTTCGCCGTCAGCGCTTTCTCAGGTCGACAACAAGAATGAGGTCTACGTGGCGGCGAAGTAACGTACGCCACCATGCGCCCTGACCGACGTCGGCTGTGGCCCGCCAGGATCATCCTGGCGGGCCACAGTCGTATCAACAGCGCATTCACGATAGGGCGGACGAGCCGACCTGTACGCCGGGTTCTGTTGCCGCCCGCCGTTGCCGGCTTGGGCGGTGGCGACCATTCATCTTGGACCGCTGTTGCCAGCGGCCTCATGCGACCTACCCGCTGACTCGGGCGAGCAGCCTTCAAGCGCCAGCTGTGCGGTCTTGCTCCGGGCGGGGTTTACCGAGCCGCGACGGTCACCCGCCGCGCTGGTGGGCTCTTACCCCACCCTTTCACCCTTACCCACCGGTATCCGATGGGCGGTCTACTCTCTGTGGCACTGTCCCGCGGGTCACCCCGGGTGGCCGTTAGCCACCGCCCTGCTCTGTGGAGCCCGGACGTTCCTCAGCCCGCCACCGCCATGAAGGCGGTGGCCGGTACCGCGGCCGCCCGGTCGGCTCGTCCGCACGGGTCAGTGTAGCGCCGTGGGGCGTCAGCACGGGGTCTCGCCCACCGTCGGCCCCTGACCTGCTGGGAGCCGCCTATCATGTGCGGGTGCTGATCCTGCTTCCTCCCTCTGAGGGAAAGACCGCTCCTGCCAGTGGACCGTCGCTGGATCTCGACTCGCTCCTGGACGCGGACAGGCTCACTGCTGCGCGCCGCGAGGTGATGTCCGCGCTGGCTGAGGTGAGCCGGAGCGCTGAGGCGGCCTCCGTCCTGGGACTGGGGCCGCGCAGCGCCGAGCAGGTGGGAACGAACCTGGCGCTGGAGACCTCACCCTGCGTCCCCGCCCATCAGCTGTTCACCGGGGTCCTGTACGAGGCCGCCCGGGCTCGACTCGATCGCCGAGGATCCGGCGGGCCGCTCTGCTCTGGAGCGCCACTGCGTTGTTCTCTCGGGACTGTGGGGCATCCTGTCCCCCACTGACCTGGTGCCCGACCACCGCCTGTCGATGGGCACGTCCCTGCCTGGACCGGGGCGCCTGCCGGCGTTCTGGAAGCAGCACCTGGCGCCGTCGCTCACTGAGATGGCTGCACAGGGACTGGTGGTGGACTGCCGGTCGGCGGACTATGCGGCCGCGTGGAAGCCGTCCGCGCGTGACGGCATCGAGGTCGTCAGCGTGCGCGTGGTGCGCACCGCCGACGACGGTTCGCGCAAGGTGGTCTCCCACATGGCCAAGCACGCTCGCGGGACTGCTCACCGGAGAGCTCCTCAGAGCCGTCGCCGCCGGGATCCGTGCCTGAGCACGCGCAGTGGACGACATCGCGAGCATCGCCCGGGCATCTGGAGGGCATCGACGACGTCGAGGTCTGCGAGCCGGACCGGCAGGGGCGACGGGTGCTCACCCTGGTGACTCGCTGAGGCCGGTGGCGGCCGGCTTCAGACGCGGCCGCCGTCAGATGTCCATCCGCACAACGATGACGTCGTTCTCCTCGGCGTGGATGACTTCCTCGGCCGGGGCGGCCACGATGCGGGCCAGCTCCTGGGGGCTGATCTCGACGGCGCCGCCCTCAACGGTGCGTCCTCTCAGGGCGACTGCGCCGAGCCCGCCGGTGGAGGTGCGGACGGCCTCGTAGTCCGCCAGGAGGGGCGCCTCAATGGTTCCCAGCCAGGTCTGCCCGCTGGTTCTCCAGGGACTCGATCTCCTCATCGAGTCGGGCGAACTCGGCGTCGCGCTTGGCGGTGAGCTCCCGGCCCGGCCGCACGGATCTCGGACTCCTCCTGGCTGAGGCGCTCCGCCTCCTGCCGGGCGGAGTCGAGCGCCTCCATGGCCAGGATCTGCGCCTCCTCCAAGGCTGACTGGCGTTGGCCGAGCTGGTCGATCTCCCCCTGGATGGCGGAGAGGTCGCGGGCCGCGCTGGTTCCGGAGTGGAGGCGCTCGCGCAGCACCTCAGCGCGGCGCACCACCTGCCCGACCTCGTCCTCGCTGCGGGTGGCCTGCTTCTTGGCCTCGTCGAGGGCGGCCTCGGCCTGGATGGCTGCGCGCTTGTTGACTTTGAGGCGTTCAATGACTGCCTCGATGCGGGTGAGGACCGGAAGGTGCTTGCGCTCGTGACGCAGCCGTGCCAGGCGGGAGTCGAGGTCCTGCAGGTCGATGAGAAGGCGCTGCTGGGCGATGGGGGCGCTTGTCACGGCGGGTGCTCCTTCAGGTGCGTACACGTTGTTGCTGCGAATCCTCTCATGCCCGGTCTGGTCCGGTGGGCAGGCGCAGCGCCCAGGGGTCCGTGACAATGCGGGAGACGTGGACGGCCAGGGAGGCTCCACGGGAGTGGGCGTCTTCTGTGAGCCTGCGGGCCAGGGGCTCCAGGCCGACCCACTCGGTGGCCCAGTGGGTTCCACACAGGAGATAGGGCGGCCATCCTCCAGGTGCTCGGAGGCCGGGTGGTGGCGCAGGTCGGCGGTGAGGAACACGTCGGCTCCGGCCTGCCGGGCCCGTTGCAGGAGAGAGTCGCCCGCCCCACCTGAGACGGCGATGCGCTCGACGACGGCGTCCAGGTCCCCGCCCACGAGGAGGCCGGGGGCCGAGTCGGGCAGGGCTGCGGCGACGTCCTCGGCGAGCCGGCGCAGGGTGACGGGCTGTGGGAGCGTGCCGATCCGTCCGATGCCCTGATCCGGGGAGGCGGGGTCAGGGCTCGAGCGGCACGGTGGAGACGAGCCCGACGCGCTCGGCCAGGGGCGTCAGCCACTCCCCGTGGGCGGCGTCGAGGCTGGTGTGGGCGTTGAGGAGCGCGATGCCGGCGCGGATGAGGCGGTGGACGGTGCGGCCCTTGGGGTCGGTGGCCGCGACGTGGTCGGTTCCGCGCAGGTAGAGGGGTGGTGGGTGATGACCATGTCGACGCCGGCGTCGATGGCCTCGTCGACGACGGCTGTCACCGGGTCGACGGCCAGGAGGATGCTGCGCACCGGGCTCGGCAGGGGTCGCCGCAGATGAGCCCGTTGGAGTCCCAGGAGGCGGCCAGGCCGGGAGGCGCAGCGGCCTCCACGAGGGCGACGACGTCACCGACGGTCAGGTGGCCTTTCCGACGTGCTGCGCGAGGGCTCGTGTCCGGCCTCAGGGAGATGCGGGTGCAGGAGTGTGACTCATGCGACCAGGCTAGCGGTAGGGCGGGCAGTTCCTGAGACGTGAGGGGCTCGGATGACCCGCAGCGCCCTGCGTGAGGGCGTGCCTGACGGAACACAGTGGGGAAAACGACCGACGCGGCCGCCATCTGGGGTAACCTACTTCCGCGCTGCTGAGCCCCTCCGGTGCCGGCAGCGTCGGCCTCCTCGACGCCGTCGATGTCGTGGCCGCGCCCCCCATAGCTCAGCGGTTAGAGCAGCGAGCTTATACCTCGTGTCGTGCCTGATAAGCACAAGGTCCTGGGTTCGAATCCCAGTGGGGGTACCACGATAGCCTTACCCAAACCTAGGTCATGAGTAACACGGTCTGGGTTGGTTGATGAAGATGCGAAGCGCTCACCACCACTGGTGAGCGCTTCGTCGATCTGAACATGTTGTTGATGGGGCAGTCCACTTGGTTGTGTCAAGCCCCGGGTTTTGTGGAGGCTGGTTTATCTGGTTCCGGTGGTTGCCGGTTGTGATTGTTCCTGGCGGTGGTGGTCGTGGTGGGTGTCGAGCGCCCAGGCGGCTTCGTGCTCGGCGGGGGTTCGCATCCCGATGGCGGAGTGTGGCCGGGTGGTGCTGAACCAGTGGACCCACTCGGCGGTGGCGACCACGGGCGGCGTCGATGTCCTCCCAAGGGCCCTGGTTGCGGATCAGCTCGGCCTTGTACAGCGAGTTGAGCGCCTCGGCCAGAGCATTGTCGTAGGAATCCCCCTTGGAGCCTACAGAGGCGACTGCCTCGCAGTCGGCCAGAGCCTGCCCATAGCGAATGGACCGGTACTGCACCCCACGGTCGGAGTGATGCACCAGGCCCGTCAGGTCAGCACCGGCTCGTTTCCGCTGCCAGACGGCCATCTGAAGGGCGTCCAGGGCCAGGTCGGTGCACACTGGCCGGTAGGTGGTCTGCCAGCCCACGATTCGCCGCGAGAAGACATCGGTGACGAAGGCGACGTAGACCCACCCGGAGAACGTACGCACGTAGGTGATGTCGGCGACCCACAGCTCGTTCGGCCTGAACGCGCTGAAATGCCTTTCGACGAGGTCGGCCGGGCACTGCTCTCGCGGCGCGCTGCGCGTGGTGCGCGGGGACCTGGCACGGCGGATGCCGTGCAGGCCCAGGTCTGCCATGAGCCGTTCGACGGTGCACCGGGCCACGTGACCGGCACCGTGACGCTCGGAGATCTCGGGTCGGCCCCGCATCACGTGCATCTTGCGGGCCCCCAGCACCGAGTAGCTGGTTCTTGTGGACCCTGGATATCTCCACCGTGAGGGTCTCGTCGCGCAACGACCTGGCTGATAGGGGGCGGGTCTTGGCTGCGTGAGTCACGTGCTCGGGGCGATCTTGACTCCGGCGCCAGTGAGCACCTTGCAGATCGGCCAGGCCCCGAACTCCTTCTTGCGGGAGTCGATGTACTGGCAGATCAACGAGATGGGCGCTCACACTCCGCCGCGATAGACAAGCCGACGCGCTCTTCAGGATCGCGTTGGCTCTTCGCAGCTCTCGGACCTCTTTCTCAAGCTCCTTGATCCGCTGCGCCTCGTCAGTGGTGGTGCCGGGCCGGGTGCCCTGGTCGATCTGGGCCTTCTTGACCCAGGTGCGCAGAGCCTCGGGGTGGACACCCAGCTCGTCGGCGATCCTGCCAATCGCGCCCTTGGCCCGCGCCGGGTCAGCCAACGCGTCCAACGCCCGTCCTCGTGGCTCGCTCGCGCAGCTCATCAGGGATACTTCTTCTGTCCCATGACGGTGATCCTTCCGTGTCATCACTGCCTCCATCAAACCCGGGACGATTCACACCATCCAGGTGCGCTTCATCGGGGACGTGCCAGCCAGCATCTGGCAGTTCACCGGAGCCAGCCCCTTCGCCCGCCCCCAAGCCGCCAACCAGTACAACCGCACTCACCTGGACGCCCAGCAACGCGCACCCTCACTCAGCGCGACGTGCATGGCGGGCTGTTCGGCAGGTTTGGGTGGGAGTGGTGAGGGTGATGCACCCAATAAACAACACAGTCGATACCTATCGAAATGATGAACAGCTATTCTCAATCATAACGACAGTTCGCGTTTTCACTGGTCAGACGTTACGTAACCATATATATGAGTAACCCCATCAAAATACGAGTATTTACACTCCATTTCAGCAAAAATTCGACACCGCAAGACTAATATTCGCCCCCGAGCCACTCTCCGACACCCTCACTTTTTAATCGTTCAGGAATGTGATTAGCCCCAAGTTCAGCGAATAACACACACGCTTCATCCATCTCACCTAACGACATGTGGCTCCAAGCCCTCTGATATGTCGACAGACCATCTCCTCTGACGGCTCTATCGACAATTTGAGTAGCTCAATGCTACTAATAGGTTGTGACGTCATTAACTGATTCGCGAGCAGCGTCGTCATCACGTCAGACTTAAACTCCCACAGTAGATTCCCTAAGCGTTTAAAGTCAGCTTTTAGTGCCACGAATTTATTAAAAGCATCTGAAATTTCGTCAAAAAGAATGCAATTCTGAGCCATTCTAAAACGCGTTATACCAACCCCGAGTTCCAATCCGTGTTGTGAATATAATTCAAGCGCCTTCGCATACCACCAATTTGAGTCCGAAACCAGGGATGACGTTTTAACATCTTCTTCACAGAAGCCATATGCGCGTGACGTCCCCGGCAAACTGACACAATTTTGCATGGGAACGCGGATCTATTGCAGCGACCTTGTGAACTGCCGCAAGATCGAGCATCTTCGTTAAGCTACTATTAGCACCATCAATCCGGTTTAAATGAAGTAGTACATCACCTTGGCCCTTCCAGACATCCAGAAGAAGAAGTGTATGTGCCCATTCTGATGGAACTAGTAGATTCTCCGCCGCGCCATAACTCTCTAACGCCGCATCCCACGAAGAGCGGGCAAAATTTAAGTTAGCCCTCTGAAACAACGCTCAAGCTGCAGCCGCTCGGCTACCCGAAAGATCGGCTGGTGAAAGTCTATCTTCTGCGTCCGAAAGAAGACTCGTAATGCTACGTGTATCAATTTCTCGGTTCTTACGAGCAGACAATCGACCAACATTAGCCCTTATCTGCAGCACCTTATTCAAAGAAAGATCCGCTGCCGTCTTAAATATGTGCTCAGCTTGAATGTAGTCGTCAGCCATACGAAGAGCATCACCAAAATGGAGTATAATCTCTGGGTCAGCACAAGCATTCTCATCATTCAAAACATTTTCTAGTAAATCAACGGAAACTTTTGGACCAAGCCAATATGTCAATTCCAAACCGTGTTTTCGTAAACCAATCAAAGAACCTTCGTCGATGATTTCATCATTTTCTAAGGATGCACACAAACTGGAAAGAGGCGTTTTACGCAAAACACCACTAATGTTGTCAAGAGACCAGTTTAACCATTCCGAATAAACGTTCGCCTCGCCATCTGATTTAACTATGTAACGTCGAAGCGGCGGCGGAAGCCACACATTAGATCCAAAACACAATCCAAGAGAATCTTCGTTGGACAAAGTATCGGCTATGTATTTCTGCGAACATCCAAGCTTATAACTCAAAAATGCAGACACACAGTAAAGAGAGAGTGGCATCTCAGGAGCATTAGCTAAGATTTCCAACGTAACTCTATAGATCGAGTTGGCGGACATTCGTTTTAGCTGTTGGCTTACTATCTCTCCAATATCATCAACCGATTTCGGTACCTCCCCATACGATTTGATTGCATTGGCTGAAAATAGCGCCATTTCGATAGAGTCAGCAGAGTAGTCGGTAATAGTTTCCAGTGATTTTCCGATACGTTCATTATCTTTTAGACGAGGATGCCGTGAAGTAAGTAAATCGACTTGTTCTAGGTCCAAATACGGTACCTTCAATGTCAACTGTCGTGTTGCAGGGAAGTCAGAAGGATAACTATTTTCTCCGAGAATACCGAACACGGGGATGGAGCTATCTAGAAAACCGTGATGATTTAGATTCAAATTATTTATAATAACGCTACTTTTCTGTGTTCGCACCTCATCTTTTGTTAACTGAAAAGTGGCAGGACCAAACCCATATCCAGTTACACAATCTCCTCCCGACTTGCGAATGGCGAATTGTGTTGCCAGAGTACCCCGAGTGCCTTCAATTGCGATCCACCTGCCTGATTCTACTGGTACTTTTGAATATTTCAATCCCACGATATCGATTGAATATTTGTTTTTTGTGTTCTCAACAATAGGTAGACTAAGGTGTCGGGATATATGCGGACAAGGTCCCTGCAATAGCAACACCGGAATTGTCGCATTAAGTCTTCGAGCTTCAAAATATATCAACTCCATCAATTCTAATGGAGTTACAGAATCGTTAACCCGAGCAACTCCGGAAAGAGCTAGTAGGAAGCTCCTAGTGAACGGACTATTAGTTTTACTAAGACTAAAATCTCCGTAAGATGTTGCTACAGACGTGCCTATAGTCAAAACTCCACTAGCTGCAGAAGAATGGGAAAGAAATCCTTGTTGTCTCCATGACAGTTGCGATCGTATCCCGATCGCAACGTCTTCGGCGAAACAGCAATCTGCAATTATCCAGATAGTACTCATTGACGAGTTGGCCAGAATTTCTCCAATATTCTCGGCTGATAATCGAGTGGTAGGATTTTGTTCGACACTGTCACGACAGTATAAACTCGCCGCTCCGACATTATTGCGATGAGCATGCCCAGAGTAATAGAATATCAAGAGGTCATCTGTTTTACTAGCAAGCCATTGTAATCCGTCAACAAGCGACTCACGCGTTGGACTAATAAGCACTTTTTCTTGAAAGTCATTTGTGTCATGCAGTAGATCTCTAAACGCGTTAACAATAGAAATCGCATCATTTTCCGCAGTTATAAGCGTCTGCAGTGAGTATCGCTATGCTCTACTCCGACAGCGAGCAGCCTAACCATGTTAATCTTCAACTTTCATCAACACGAAGGGCATCCTGAACTATACTACGAAAATCATGAGAGGCCACGCCGTCCGAATGAATTTGAATCATTTTATTTTTTTGATTACTTTCAGACAGTTCTATAGTAACGGATTTTTGTCCAGGACGATTTAACCACGTTTCAAGTATTAGTGAAATCTGCGGTAAAGCCGCCTTAGCAACCGAAGCAAGTACAGTTATCGCTACAATAACGTCGGCTCCCGATTTTGTTGCATCGTCACTAAACACTTGATCTATAATCGAAACTTTCGCAAATCTGCCGATTTCTTCAATAACCTTGTTGAGTTCCGGAGAATTCTCGGTGCTAATTTCAAACTGCAAAGCAAATTTTGTCATAATTGTTTCTATCGGTAGAACTGATTGAATTGAAATGGCGTTTCAATATCTGGAGATTCCAAGAAAACTAATTGTGCGATAGGAGCATTATGTTCGATACTAACTTGAATTCCCGATGGTACAAAAATACCCAGTCTTCCTCGTCCACAAAATCCACTGTCCCACAGGCCGCTTTGAAGTATACAACCACACCTAAATGCGGTTGATCTTGGAAATACAGTAGCGCTAATGCCTAAAGGAATTCTGGTGTATTCATTAATGTAAACAAGATATGGACCTTCGTCTAGTAAATAGTGACCTTCTCTGAGATCCATCTCAGTTTCAGCCGCCACTTTACTTCTATAGGGTCCTCCTATCTGGGAGTTGCCATGCATGCGAACAATAGAGCGTACCGTTACATCGAAACCTGCGGGCTGTAGTTGCTGTTCAAAGTCTGGAGCATCTGCGATTAATGGCTCGCCCGTATTACAGAGTGTTCTAATTTTTTTATCAGATAGGATAGCCATTACTATACTTCACCTGCTTAGTTTGCATTTGTCGTGCTATATGCGTAAACATTCTTCTTAATCTTAATCCACTATTCGGTATCTCCAATCACATATATTACCACGGTGTGATCTGCTGGACAATAGTTAGTCGTGTGTAAAGTGGTCGGAACTCACTCCCCTTATTGCTAGGAACTTTCACAATGGGCGAGGAACCCGATGTTTTCCCCTGATCCTATCAGCGCGCAACAATGATTTTCTCTGGCAGGTCGGAAGCCCAGACCTGCTTGGTCCAGTGTCCATGATGCTGCAGCTGATCTCGATGTAGTCACGGATGGTAGCCGGCTCGACGCTACGAGAAAATATGATATACTATATTTACCTCATTGTCAAATTAGTTTCACTCAAATTCTTTCTATTCTACCTTCATAGAAACCAATCGTTTCATCCATTCTAATGAATGTTTCGCGTAAGAAGTCGAATTACTGCAGCAACCTGTGACCATGGCTCTCAGTCCATCAAGGCAAATCAGGACTGCATGCACCAGCAACTCAACATTGTACTCGGCATGAATTTCTCTGTTGACGTACTTTGTTGGCAACGTATAGTGCCGCCCATGAGTCACCGCAGATCCAAGTCGATAGGCTGCTGGGACGCGCGTTAAGCGCTTATTTTGTACATCCGTCATATTGACTTTCAACGGACATGTTGTTTCACCTTTAACAAGAGCATTAACTCTTCCGCGATTGCCGCGTCGAAATGAAATGCCAACTTCCTTAAGCAGTTGTTCAGTGCCATCCAAGTAGCCATCAATAGCATTCGCTAGGCTGGGATGTTCGGTGGTGCGACTAATATCGAAACCACTTGTTTAGATCCGGTTATGTTGTTAATGTGGCTGGCGATGCCACGCAGTAGGCGAAGTTCTGGATCAGCTTCTCGGTCTTCCAGTTCAGCAAAATGACAAGCGCTTTCAGCCACCACCCTCGCCAGCGACATGTAACTCCACAGGTGGGCCATACCTGAAGGGCAACTCAGTAGGTGAACTATTGTTTGGGTGTGATCCTCGACGTTCATAAGATAGTGGGTTGAAGCATACGAACCAAGAGCGTAGAGACGATTAAGTGTTGGCTGTTGCGACGGATCTTGCTCGTTAATCCAGTTCTTCATTTGCATATTTGGCTTCTCAAGGTACTTTGAGCATAATGCAACAGCTTTGTCAGACATTTCAGTCATGGACTCGCATAGCACTTGGCAGCGGTCGACCCCGAAGACTTCTTCGAGAGTTGGGGCAGTCATCTTGCTCTCCCATATAATGCAGTGCTAGTCGCGCACAGGTGACCTGCTTCATTTCGTCGCAGACACCACCCCGAGTTGACCCTAAGGTTAATTTCTGGACCACTGGCGCGTCGGCCCTTCTATTGTATCCCGAGCGATGATCATCTTGTCATAGCACTCAAGTTTAGTTCATACACAGAGTTGTGTGACCAAAAATTCAACACACCTTTCAAGATATTTTTATAAAAGTGCTAAAAATTAATAATGTAATGTCCGATGCCGAGCCCTCTCCCCACCGCCGCCTTCGTCGCCCTCAAAGCCGCCCTGCTCGCCGTCTCCTTCACTCTGGCTGGCATCCTCCTCATGATGCTCAACGCCTCGCTTGCTCCGCTGCGGCTGGGAGATTGGCAGTGGCTGCATGCTCTGCCGCTGGGCGAGCTGGGTGGGACGCTGTTTGGTGCGGGGCTGCTGTCGACGTTCTTCGAGTACACCTTCCGGCGGGATCAAGAAGCGTACACGTTGGCTCGCTTCCGCCAGATCATCCGCGAGGAGGCTCCGGCATGCGTGATGCGGTGGTGGAGGGCTTCATCCACCCAGAGGACCTGAAACGCGTGGCGACGCCGGAGCTGCTGGACGACATCGCGGCCAACGTGATGGCGCTGCGCCTGGGCGATGAGCAGTTCGCTCGGGAGATCTACCGCGACATCCGAGATCAAGCCATCCGAGCCGCTGAGCGGTGGTACGACGTGGCGGTGCGCGCTCGGCTCTCTACTGCAGTAGAGAGGAGTACCGCAGGTACTCCTCTGTTCGACGTCACCGTGGAGTGGGAGTACACCACCGTGCCCAGCAGTGCCACCCGGCGCTTCGCGTGTGTGTCTGACCAGGATGAGTACAACGAACTACTCGCCGATACGCCAGCTACAGCAGCATGGCTTCTCCAGAACCGTCCAGGCGTTGACGCAGCCAGCCGCTCCTCTTACCAGCTCCTCGAGCTGACGGTAGACGGGCGCTCACAGACGATTCGTCGCAGCACCCGCAAGACAGGCCAGACGTACAGCGTCAGCCTGGATGAGGACGCCGTACAAGGTCAGCCAGTCCGTATCCGCCAAGTGATCCGCACAGTAGTGCCGCAATGGGGACACCGTCTCTTCTTCGAGGTTGCCCAACCCACCCGAGACCTATCGGTACACCTCGACTACAGCGATACGACCATCGCCGACCTGCGCGTCAGCGACACCGTGGCCACCGCTCAAGCGGCTCGCGTCACCCGTATGCCAGAAGCCGTACCAGGCAAGGCCGTCACTGTCGAGGCAAGCGGTTGGCTGATGCCGCACTCTGGCTTCGCCTTCACCTGGGCACTATAGACGAGCTGCCCCAGACCACTCAGCCTGAGGCAGCAACCGCTCGACGAGCGGGCTAGTTCTGGTCACTCGCCGCCACCCATGATGACCACCTCCTCACCCTACTCGACCACCAAGGACAAACACAGGATACAT
>BNJU01002013.1_pt1 | contig 47146 bp, 47 predicted proteins | sample 8539281 | NCBI WGS metagenome assembly BNJU01 (sample SAMD00202456, study PRJDB9452) | human saliva metagenome | isolation source: human saliva | place: Japan
TTTATTAATATTAATTATCATTCTTTATTTATTATATGCTCTATATAGAAAATCGTCAATATGCCTATAAGACCGATAATGCATAGATCAAATACATCCGTATGATTCCCTTTATGGGCCATATACTACAAAAACCATTAAAAAGCACTAACCATAAGCCGCTCACAAATACTATTTATAGGATATCAATATATTCGCTGTTCAATGCCTTATTCATACTTCGTACAGCACAGAACTTGCCACACATGCTGCAAGTTTCACTATGACCTTCCTCTGGAGCACGGCTTTCACGAATACTGCGAGCTCGTTCAGGATCGAGAGCACAAGCATATTGCGCCTCCCAATCAAGGACGCGTCTCGCATCAGCCATCGCATCATCTCTATCTCGAGCACCAGGGATGCCTCGCGCTATATCTGCCGCATGAGCTGCAATTTTGAACGCCATGATGCCCTCTTTTACATCATCCGTATTAGGCAACGCCAAATGTTCCGCTGGAGTCACATAGCAAAGGAAAGACGCCCCATGCATACCTGCTACGGCACCACCGATGGCAGCCGTAATATGGTCATAGCCAGGTGCAATATCTGTTACCAACGGCCCTAGTACATAGAACGGAGCTCCGCCACATAAGGTTTCCTCAATTTCCATATTAGCTTGAATTTGATTGAGCGGCACATGGCGAGGCCCTTCGATAATGACTTGAACGCCTTTTTTTCATGAGCTCGTTTTGTAAGTTCTCCCAATCGCACCAATTCTTCAATTTGACATACGTCCGTAGCATCGGCCAAACACCCTGGACGGCATGCATCACCCAAAGAGATTGTCACATCGTATTCTCGGCAAATATCCAAGATATCATCAAAGTATTCGTAGAATGGATTTTCCTTGCCGGTCATACTCATCCACGCAAAGATGAGACTACCACCACGGCTTACAATATTCAATCTACGTTTATGCTTTCTAATTTGTTCAATCGTTTGACGGGTAATACCACAGTGCAAGGTCACAAAGTCTACCCCATCTTCCGCGTGCAATCGGATGGTGTCTAAAAAGTCCTGTGCTGTCAGCTCTGCTAAGTCTCTTTTATGGTGAATCACACTGTCATATACAGGGACCGTGCCAATCATGGCCTTACACTCGCCAGTCAACTTGCGTCTAAAAATACGAGTGTCCCCGTGAGTAGATAAATCCATAATCGATTCGGCCCCTAGTTGGATGGCCCAATTCACCTTTTCTAATTCGCTATCATAGTCCGTCACATCCCGCGAAGTGCCTAGATTTACATTGATTTTAGTGCGCAACGCCTTTCCTATCCCTCCGGATCAATGCACGTATGATTCTTGTTGCAAGGAATCACTACTTGCCCAAGAGACACGAGTTCTCGTATGCGTTCCACAGGAACCTGTTCCTTTTCCGCTACGATTTTCATCGCATCCGTTACAAAGCCTTTCTTAGCAGCTTCCAATTGAGTGTAAAACATATTACATATCCTCCTATTGAATAAAACCATGTAGCTTTGTAGACAAGAAAAAGGGTATCGAAAAATTGATCGATACCCTTTATGGTCTCTTGCGTGCTTCCTACGCGGGCACGATCCCGATCAGGTCAAAGGTCAGGTGCTAACAGCCCTTTCTCAGCCTATTATATAGACTCCCTTGCATACTCTGCTGTGTAATTATCTTCAGCATATCACTATTATAGTTCAATATAGTCTTTTGCTAATCATTCAATATTGCATGTAGTATACAGCTTTAGTCAATGATACACTGACACATTTTCATCGTTGTTAATGCCGCTTGGTGAGATTCTTCCGTAACGCCAGCACAGCAGCTAGAATCTACGTAAACAGGGATTTCTGGCAAACCTGCTTTCAGTATAATCGCATTAGAAACAACGCAAATATCAGTACATAAACCAACGAGCGTGATAGACTCAATGGGGTTCACCGAATTCATGCCTTCCAAACGAGATAATAGTTCAAAGGATCCGAAATTTGGCTTATCGATAAAGGATACAGGGCTCATGATAGGACGCCCTTCTGCAGCTTCGATTAAACCTTTCACAATATGCCAGCCCTCTGTGTTTTTTACGCAGTGCGGCACTGGTAACATTTTTCCCTCTTGGTGCTCAAGATAATCTATACCATGCGTGTCGCGGGTGAAAATAATTGGCCCGTCAAAGCTTTCAATTTTTTTACGCACATTATCTACAATCATCTGTGCTTGCGTCGAACCAAGGGCACCATCTACAAAATCATTTTGCATATCGATAACAACTAGAACCTTTTGCATAGTTCCTCCTGTATATAGTCTACAAAAAACACGTTAATTATTCACTACACTACTAGTTATACTCTTAATTCTTGATAACATCAATAGCAGTCATTTATTCTTTTTCTTCGGCCAATGCATGGCGCACTCGATCGGGTTTATTATGGGCTAATTTACCTGCTGCTGCGGCTGCCACGGCGCCCACTAAATCATCGAGGAATGTATTACAGTGACCGCCCTCTTCACTATCTAGCTTCTTAATAATACCCGGTTTTACCTTATCTAAATAGCCATAGTTCGTAAAGCCAATAGAACCATACAGATTAACGATGGAAAAGGCCAAGATTTCATCGATGCCATAGAGGCTTTCATCATTAGCCACGATGCGTTGCAAAGGCTGAGACAATTTATTTTGTTCCGTTAACTTGTCGAGCTCAATGCCCGTAATTATCGCATTGTGTACCTCTCGTTTTGAAAGCACGGATGCCACATGCTCACGGCACTCTTCAATCTTTAAATTCGGCATATACGGTTTTTGAACGTATAAAACGAGCTCTGCAATATCCTCTAACGTAACGCCACGCTCCGCCAGTAGGTCGTAAGTATATTTCTCTAAATCTTTTGTAGATTCCATAAGTGCTCCTTTATTTTTTCTTAGGCTTATCACCGGATAGCATAACAATACTAACTGGAATGGTTATCACCAATTCTTCCTCTGTATCGACATGCTTTGTATTCCAAGCCGCTTCTTTGGCAGCCTCTTCAAAGATGGGGTAAGCCTCTCGATCTAATTTCCAATTATTAGGCCCCGCTTCAACAGCCACAATATTCCCCTTATCATCGGTCTTAATCTCTACTGGAACAATCAAGGTACCGTCAGCACTCGTTTTGAAAGCCTCACTAGGAATGATGACATTATAAGAGATTTGTTGCTGTAATTCATAGGTACGCTTATCTGTAGGCTTTAAATCAGCCGCCAAAGAACCAACAGTTCCCATCGTAGCCAATAAGGCTAGTAACACAACACGTTTTAACATAGTTTCCTCTCGACTAAATACTCTCACGCTACACGCAGTATACGTTGATTATACCACGAAAAAATCCCTACCGATGCATAATCAGTAGGGATTTATTTATAGTTAGATTTTCTTAACCATTTCGGATTTCAATGCCATCGCACCGAAACCATCGATTTTTGCAATCGATATCGTGGCCATCGCTGGCACCAGTGATGAGGCGAATATTTTTTTACGCGCGTCCCTTGTTTCAAGATGCCCGCACCTTTTACTTTGAGGTCTTTTACTACAACAACTGTATCGCCATCAGCTAGCTCGTTGCCGTTAGCATCGCGAATGATACCTGCTTCAGCTGCAGCTTGCGCGTCAGCCGCTGTCCATTCATTGCCACACATAGGGCAGATAAACATATGACCATCTTCGTATGTGTACTCATCGCCGCACTTAGGGCAGTTAGGTAAATTTGCCATTTAGATCTCCTTTTCTCACTACATAATGAAAGTATTATACCATATAATACGTATTGCTATCCTTATAATTGTGTAAAGTTGTACGAAATTAATTCGTATTTTTCAATATTCAAATTCGCTATATACTAATAACGAAAAGAGCCGTTAACGTGAGTTAGGTTCATCTCCGTCTTTTCGAGGAGGTGACATTATGACTGTATACGAAGCATTATCATTAATGATTTTATTCGCTACCCTCGTAGTGTTAATTCTTAAAAAGTAACTAGTAAATGAGTTACAAAATAAGATAAACCCTAACGTTTTAAGACTAAGTACTGCAATACTTAGACACGTTAGGTTTATCAAATTCAACATTCTTTGATGAGCCTAACGCCTAGAACACGTTAACTGGCTCTTTTTGTACTTATAGTATAGTCTGAATTCTAGAGGCTGTCAATTTACATCGTCCTTAGAGGATATTATAAAATGAAAAAGGGAACATAAATAACAAGATCTTCTTTAACATCAATATACCCTATATTCCAAACTGTATCTTTTGCAGACTGTACTAATTTTTGAATATATCTCATTATTAGATATATTCTCATTTCGAATCTAACTCAACAGAAGTAATGCGTCCTTGAGAATCCGTTCTTATCATTAATGTAAAACTATAATCTTTATCATTCTTCGTTCTAAGGACTTTCAGCCGGAACCTTTAACTGAGAATGTATCTGCTCATTAAGAGAGCGTTGTATATCAAACGTATACCCTCTGATAATCAGCAAAAAGCATTAATAGGACTCAAAACAACTAGCAATAAAAATAAATATAAAACTCTAACCATAAAACTTCACCAATCATAACACACAACATAAAATTATTATTGAGTTTTATATTAACAAAACAAATAAAATATGTCCATTCAGTCCAAGTTCCAATTAATTTACAATGATGTCATATTTACTTATCTAGTTCAAATTGACTATATGATAATCCCTCTATTAATTAATAGATAGTCGACGAGTGGTTCCGTCAGGCTCATCTCAAAACATTATAAAACATGCAGAAATGGCCTTTCGTTTTCAGCTACCAGTTGGTAACGAAGGGCTATTTGTCGTTATTACGACAAATCATCACTATCAATGCTCAAAGGAAATAACTACAAAAGGGAGACTCACAAGCAGAGTCTCCTTTATTCATCTATACCAAATCAACTAAACATCTACAATCCCTTGCAGAAGTTGTAAATAATCTTGCCGTTGACTAAATATATTATATCTTCCATAACTATCTGCCTTAGCTAACAACTGTTCTATGCTGATAAAAAGTATCCTCAATAGACCCATTCTACCTTTTCGTTCGTCTTCCTCAGCCAATGCAATAGCCTCTAATAATTCGATCAGAGCTTTTCAATTTATTATAGGTTTCATATCCCATAAACACCTCCTCATATACAAATTATACTCATAATTTTGTATATGAATAGTGAATCACTAATCTCTATCCCCAATCGTTTACGCAAGATAGCATAGAGAATCATGCTAATAATAACGCTCATAACGGCTTGAATGGTATTAGTCACAATACTAGCAATGGCTACACCTGGATCGAATACAAAGTATTCGGCGATAAAGTAGCCTGCTACGATGATAATGCCACCTACGATAGTTGCCACCAAGGCAGAGGTAGTTGTCTTATTGTTATAGACAGTACCGACAAGATAGCCTTCAATGCCTTTCACCACAAAGGTGATTGGTACAAAGACTGCGTAGCCGAGGAATAAATCAGCTAACGCTGGTCCCGATAGCACCAATATAGGCGCCATATTTTTCGACCTAATAATAGAGCTGACGTCATGATAACGACATCTCCAACATTGAAATAGCCGCGAATGCCAGGTACTGGAATTTTCGTGTACATGGTAAACAGTGTTGCGAGGGCAATCAATACGGCTGTGAGTACTAACGCGGACGTAGTACTGCGGGTTTGAACGTGTTGCATAGCGTCCTCCTTATAAAGAAAATAGACATGTGACTATATCCATCACATGCCTATACTATATACCTTTATGGTAACACCTGCAAAATACATAGAAATTAACTATAAAAAAATACTATTAACAGTACTCTTCAAAACGTTCCTCTACATTGTAGAGAACCTCGCAATCACAACCGCCACCTTCGTTGATAATCCAATCTAGTACGCTTTCAACATCTACCTTTTGTGTTTTCTAAAAACTCTCTTGTGAAAGTCAGACTATGATCATAAACCGTCATTTGCTTCTAATTTCTCGTCTACATAATCAAAGAGATTCCAAAATAATTCTTCGTCCATAGGTAAAGCTATCTTGAAAATTCTGTTTTTCTTTAGCTTTATAGTCTTTCAATAATTCCTTTTTACGTGCTTTATCCATTATGATTACTCCCTTTTTATGTCTTATAGTTATAGCTCATGACTTATATCTCAAACTTATTTCTCATATAATTCCGGTCGTTCTAATACAGTACCATACTTCAACTTTGGTAGTCTAATTAAATGAGGGATACAACTGCTTAACCTCTTTACAAGATTTTTAACGTAAGATGTTCTAAATTATGGAGTTCTAAAATAGGAGAATAGTCTGTATCCATCACTTTGCCGTTAAAAAAAGCTAAAAGAATCGCAACTGTTTCATATGGCGTAGAAAATTCCCAATGATTGAACCTTAAGAATTTTAGGAGCCGCGAAATCACCTTCTAGAGCAAGACTTTCAAGATGTTTTAGATTAGCTAATGGCGCATAATCATCAATTTTTTGAAAGTTCTCAATCGACAGAGCCACTAATTTTTCTAATTTTGATATAGACTCCAAACTCGATACGCTTCTACCGGATCCAATGTGTAGATATTCTAGTTCTTGTAAGTTCTCTAATTTTGAAATATCTGGATAAACACCCCATTTTATATGTAACCTTTTAAGTCTCCGTTGGGCACACACCGCATCAAATAACTCCTGTGGCATTCTTGTACAAAACATGAGCTCTGTAAAGATATCTGGATGTTCAACTAAAAAACTACACCACTCCTGTAAAATACGTTTTTTATCTTTGGCAGAATAGTCTTCATCTAGCTGTGTGCAATTAATCATCAGCCTATCTTCACCATCATATTCAGAAACCTCAACTACAGATTTTAGTTGTTTCTCATCCTTATGATAGTAGTCAAAGCCATATTTAATTTGCTTTTCTGTTAACACTGCCATTTATAATTCCTCATCTTCGTCAGTCCTATAATTACTTTATCTATAACCAGAGCCATGTCCAACAGATTATAACGGGCCTAACAAATTGATACAAGCACATGCCCCTTCGCTTCTAGCACTTTTTTATAGAACACCTTCATCTGCTCGAAATCGTGGAGAATTTCATCTTTGATTTCCTCCTCTTCTTCGTCATAGTCCCAAATATTTGGGTAAAGTTCGGCTTCTTTACAAGCAGTCATATCAAAAGATTCGAGTGCACTTTCAATATCAAATTGATCTAGAGCTGCCACGATATTGGCTAAATGATTGTGTTCTGTATATGCTACATAGTCTGATATATCCTCAACAGCCATTACACCTAGTACCGCTTGGCTAAGAGGATTTTTATCGTCTTTATGGTCAGTGCCCACACCAGTTAGCACAAAATGGAGTACATCCCACATCTTGTCGATATCAAGCAATAACTCATCGTCGTCATTCCACTCTTCAACACTTTTCAAGAATTTCCTCTCTGAGCCCATGTCTGAGCTCCTTTAAATTTACATCGCTTAAACAGCTATAATTAGCAATAATCCCATAGTCTAAAACCCTCCGTAGATACTAGTAATCAGACTACTAGATATTTAGCAATCTATGATCTCCATAGATCTAATAGGCTAAACCCTCCGTAGATTATTAGTGGTCAATCTCTGTCAGTAGTTCTAGCAATTTCCCCTCTTCTTCATTAGCTTCATCCAATAATGGCTTACCAAATAAAAGTACTTGCAGTGAGTAGTAATAGAAGCTAAAGAACAGGTCATCCGGAAATACCTCTTCTTCCTCATATCTAAGAATATCTTCATCTTCATCGTACTCTTCAGACCAAAGATATTCTTCGTTGAGCATATCCGCAAAACTCGGTAGTGGATCTGCATGTTCTAGCATAAGACCATCTCTAATACACTCAGCAATAATTATGAATAATTCAGCTAATTCTTTTACTAAATACTTTGCTACCTCATTATGCCCTTGTTCTTCAACGGCTTTTTTAAAAATACGTAATAGAAAAATCAATGCAAAGGGCGTAGCATGCCATAAAGTCGATTGATGCTCAATGTTTTGGGCCAGCTCTTCACCTGCCGCATCAATGGCATCAACGTTCTTCATATCCCACAACACCTCAAGATGAGCAGGAAAATCTGTGGCACGGCCGTAAGTTGTGGTCAAACGATGCCAGGGTATGTCACTGACTTTCACAGTTTCTATATATTGTTTCGTCACAGTATCCATTAAATTTACACCTTTATAGTAACGCATTCTCCCGAAGATTATTTCTGAATAACCTCTTTCACCAGTTCATAGGTGTCTATGAGACGCAGTTTTCCTAGCCTAGGATTATCTACAATCTCCTCATAGATATCTTCCAACGTGCCTGCTGGTGCTAGTTTCCACAGCTTGCACGGATATAGTTCAACAGTTCCGATGATTTCTAAATGGTCTAGCAATAGACCTAGATCCTTTATGCGTAAAACCAACAGTCGGTATCGATACCGAAATTTGTATTGTCTTTCCGGCAGGCGATTTTACTATTTAAAAACTGCTCCATTGTAGGTTTTTCTTTTTGTAAAAGCCGCGTACAAGCCAAATGGTACTCGATTTTCCGCGGTGATTGATCCACGTCAGATACAAAAATAGCTCCATACTCGTTTTTAAACTTAACAGCTAATACGTCGCCCACCTTAAAATGAGGTTCTCGCTTTGTTTTAGATTTACGAACCTTTAGAGGCTTTGGATTTTCACTTTGTAGTTGTACGGCTAATGTATCTAACACCTTTTGACGTTGTTTGAGCGCCTTACTATCAATTTCTAGCCAAAACTCATGAGCGCCCTTCGCGATTATGTCTAATGCTTTCTCTTTGATATCCTGCGATAAATGACCTATCTTCCACAGCGAATAGGCTACGGCAGTCCAATAAATTTCTGTATAGAATTCGTCAGTACAAAAATTCTGCTCTTCAGCCAAAATCTCTGAAACAATGGTATCAATACTAGTGCCATCTCTATAGCGCTCAACAATCAAATTATAAATATCATGGCCATCATCACTATCTATGATTTTTACTCCATCAATAGCCATATAATTCTCCTTTTAAACAATACGTCTAGAAAAACAGATTTTGTGATTCTGTAACGGTTCCATCATCTTCATGGAAATAACAAACATATAAAAAGGAGCTCGATGTGCAGCGTCATAGAATTTTCTGTAATTCAGCAGCTACAGTTTTGCTTCTATAGGGCATACCTAGAGCCTGAACAATCGGTTTCCCATACAGTTCCATCTGCTGTATAAGAGATAATTTCATCCATGACGCTCATTCGGACCATAGTCTTCAGAGTAGATACATCAGCATACTTGGCTGGCGTCACAGTAATCATGCCAACAAATGCTATACACGATCAAATGGATTAAATCATCCATACTTTCAGCCAGACGACCACATTCCCCTTCGCTACTCCATATAACCCGATAGATCATCCTCTAATAGATGATATTCACCGCCAGCACCATCACGAGCAAATGCTTTGCCCGGCTACAGAGAAATGTGCATCGACCCTTCAGCGGTATCTCGTTCTTCCAACGCGTCTAATAAGCGAAAATCAAATAGCGTATCAAAACTCTTCAGCTAGTTTAGCGTCATTTCGTAATGTTTCTAAATAGTCCATATTGATAACCTCTTATTCTATCGACGCATTACCGGTTATTTCATCGGACCATGAGCGGCAATAAAATCATCCTTACTCTGTTGTAGTTCTTTTTTTAGCGACCATGTATTGTTTCAAGTCAATTTGTCCGTTCTCTTTTTGTTCAGCTAAGGTCTTTTCTTTATTTGATGATTCTAATCCAGTCTAATTGTGTACTAAATTGAGTATTAACGCCTTCACTATCTTTCTCGTAACGCAAGCAACGCAAAGACTTCATCCATGCCGAGATTAAACATGTCGCTTTCAAAATCGATAGGTTCAAAAATAATACCGAACCATATCCGCACCAAATTCATCGTTTAATTTCGCCCATTCTGGGCCCTGAAAAGCACGGTAAAGCCGAGCGTATCGTTTCCAAGACTTTCAGCAAACCAACGCACCTCATAATCAGGCTGAACGAAATCATTGAAATATTTGATGGTCACATCTCGATCTTGCTCATCACCGTAAGGAATTTGCAGCTCTTTATCGCCTTTTTGTAACACAATATCGTCACCATAAGCCTTGCCATTACTAACCGTTTTAATATCGATAGGCTCATCCATCATATCATTAAAATAATTCACCACATCTTCGTCATACTCGCGCCAATCAATCCAGATGATAGCTTCGGAATCAAATAAATCAGTTAGATCAATATCATTGGCAAAAAAGCTTCTTAATTCTTTATACAGATTTTCCATCGTCTCTCTCCTATGTATCACTTATTTTTTTAGGTAGTCTACAACACCCGTGTCACCACTTTAATACAACTCTATAAGGTTTCATAAATCACATCTTGTTGAGCCGTAAAGTTTTCATCAAAAGAAACCAAAACATATAGATGTCCTGCTGGGGATTCACCTATATCATAACCTAGTGCAAATGCGTCGTAACAACCTGATTTATCTAACATTATATCCGTTAGTGTTAGCACAACAGACTCTTCTTGCGGTATTTCCTTTTGTATGATTTCCTGTGCCAGTTGGTCTAATTTCATCTAATTGAACATATAATTGTTCCCACATTGGTAGTGAAAGCACCTCAGCCTCAGTATAATCAGGTGCAACTAATATTGAGGTTTTTGAAAGGCTTGTCCTACATTCTCTAAACGATTAGTGCCCAATCGGCGAGATACAAAAGTAAACGCCCATACGGTTCTACAGTCCAGCTTTCAACGTTCCATAATGTCATTAATTCAGATTTTTATCATTATGATACCCCACTAGTTCGCCACTCCACTAGTTCATTATCCTGCAATATCCGCATCTAACAGGGTTTCCCATCCGCATCAATATTGGCTATGATGCAGTGTCCCCAGAAAATATCGTCATCGTCATAATAGACCTCTATGGTACCATCATTGCGGAACGCCAATTCGCCCATAGTAATACGCTTGGCAAATACGTCCGCCGTAATCGGATCTTGGTCATCATTGTCGAGCCAATCATTAGCAAGATCTAATAAGGTCTCACTAATATAGGTACTAATTCGTTGTTCAAATGTCTTTGAAATTATCGATTTTATTGAAAGCCTCCAATGCCACAGTGCAGCTTTCATCAGAACCCTCGTCCACATCAAGAGTGAATGCATAATCATCAATTCTCGCTGTGTAATATTGATACTCTCGATTTAACAGGAAGTCACCCCTGTCAGTATGAAGGTATTTAGGGGTTTTCAAATACGCCGACAACGCCTCTAACTCGCTATGTTTAGCATGTTCCTCTAACACCTCAAGTACATAATAGCGATTATTCCAAGAGGGACGCATATAGCCTAAATCCTCTAGGGCTTTTGCTTTCTTAACTAACAATTTATAGACACCGTGCGGCTCAAAAGAATAACCCCATCTATCATCAAGGCCCTCTATAATCCATGTCAAAATGCCTTCGCTACGGTCAAGCACGCCAGTTCGAGTATCTAGGATAGCATCGGTGGACACTAATGGTCTATGGTACTTCTCTAAATAAGGACTAGCCCCATTCGCATCACTACGCGGCAATGCATAGATTTCAAATACTTCCGGCTCAAACTCTGCTTCATATTCTGGTAGACGTACAATACTCATATGACTCTCTCCTATTCATCACATTTATACAGTGCAAACTGTTTACAGTTAAGAATTACAACCTTTTTATAGATACGGCCACATTATAATCGTGCCACTACATTATAATTTTCGTTACATCACAAACGTTCAGCTACATCGATTCTATGTAATAATTCTTTCGCTAGTTCTTGGGCTCTTTTTAAATTCCTCATTTGAAAGTACCATGAGCACCAAACTATCTGTACCGATGTCCATACCTACTAACTTCTGGTTTTTCCACGTGGAATTAAAATATGCGCACCAGTCCCCAATACATTGACTATCATCGAATGCGGATGTATCAATAGATACATCTCCAGTTAAATTTTCATCAGTAGATAAATTTTTATTATGGATTAACTTCTGCACATTATAAAGAAAATCCTCTAATTCGATTTTCAAAGATAACTCTACAGCACGACCAGTAGATAGCAACTTCTCATAGAGATTCCACCAGCTATCTTCTAGTTCTTCCATGGAATGTAACTTTGCCTTGGACATGAATGATTTGGCTTGTTTAGCATCGCCTAGCAACAACGTTGCTAACTCTGTAAATGTCAGTTTCATCTGATCGATATCTAGATACGCTACTTCTACACACAAACTACAATCAGGTACTCTGCGTTTTTTCACAAAAGCCCGCATCATCTTCACTGCGTCAGGATAACTTACATCAGCCATGCGATAGGTCTTGCCATCTATATCTAAGAATAAATCTACTGCATCCTGCTTTTTACCTACACGTGCTTTCATGGCTGTACATCCATCGATGGCATGAGGTGGGTATAATTCAACATACATGAAATATCCATCATGCATAGCCTTTAATGTATTATCTATACCTACTATATTAAAACCATTTCGATTATAATCAGGGCTCTTCATATGCCATTCTTCGTAATTGTCGAAAAGTTTTTCTTGAATCCAATTGTAAAAGCTCATATATACTCTCCACTATATACTGCAACTTATATGTAATACATATCTTAATAAATGTCTTAATATGTATCTTAATTATATCATTATTAAGGAATACTTATAATAAAAGCACCGCACTTTTTACATTTAAAAGAAATACATATATAAATACTATAAAGACACTGTACTTTCATATTTAATAGAAAAATACCCCTACAAGATACGTCTTGTAGGGGTATTAATCACTATTTGATTCTTATTTAGATTCTAATTTATTTAGATTCTAATTTAGCTGCCAATTCATTATATTTTTGTGCTAATTCATTATACTTTTCAGATAGGTCTTTCATATCTTTCTTGAGTTGTGCCGCATCTTCAGTAGTTACCTCTTCGGAGCTTTTACCAAATTTGAAATTAGCACCTAAGCTAATAGAATTACGACCATTACCAACGGTAGTAGCAGCATTAAACATTGTGTTTTTATTAGGGCGATAGAAGGCACCTAAAGCTGCTGCATTAGCATTTTTATAGTTACCAAAGCCAACAGAGTAGGACCATTTATCATGTTTATCGAAATCTAATGGATGCAAGCCAGCGAGTGCTGCAGAAGCCGCCGCTACGCTAGATACTTGTTGATCAGTATACGCTTTAGCTTCATTCAAGCTATTCGCGCCACCATTAATAATACGATTATTTAACGTATTAATATCGCCTTCTATAGTAGTGATACGGTTTTCATGATTATCTACTACATCTTTAATAGCATGCAGTTGAGAGCCATTGACTGCATCAGTAGATGTAGCAGATACACGACCTGCTGCTACATTTGTAAGGGTACGTTCTGCACCACTATCACCAATGCTCAATGTACCAACCGCATTTCCACCAGCAAAACTATATGTTCTACCGCCGATAACACCGGAACTAGTAGATACAGCTGTGTCAGTAACAGACTTAGCCCCGAGTGCAATGCTGTTATCCGTTGCAGCCGTCGCATTCGTACCGATAGCGATGCCATTTTCCTTTGTTGTAGTTGCGCTATGACCGATTGCTAAAGAGTCTTTTTCTGCTGCATTAGCTAATGTACCGGCAGCAAAGGCACTTTTACCAGCACTAGTAGAATAGTTACCTAATGCTACAGCATCCTCATTAGAAGCTGCAGTTTTAAAGCCTAATGCTGTAGAATACGCACCGCTAGCATTTGCATAAGATCCCACTGCAGTTGTATTCATAGCAGTTGCTTCCGCATTAAAACCAAATGCAGAGGACTGATTACCAGAACCTGTGGAGCTATAACCTACTGCTGTAGCGTAATCATTTTTTGCTTTTGCATTATAGCCAATCGCTGTTCCCATAATGTTATTGGCCTTTGCATTATTACCGATAGCCACAGTATTTTGAGCAGTTGCTTCTGCTTTACGACCAATGGCGTATGCATCATTATACGTTGCTTTAGCACTATCGCCAAAGGCAATAGCATTATTACCTTGTACCTTGGCACCAGTACCACCTACCAAGGCATTATTACCTTTAATGGTGTTATTCATGCCCAAAGCCACGGAGTTCTTACCATCAACGCTATTATGTGCACCAACTAATAAAGAGTTAATCGCATTGTCATTATTAGCATGATTAAAGCCGCCTACGATATTATTAGTACCACCAACAGTATTGCTAGTACCTACTACCAAGCTGTGAGTAGCAGAGTTTGTATTATACCAACCTGATACGATACTGCCCGGACCAGATGTAGTATTATTGCGACCAGAAGTGATACTATCAGAAGCAGAAGATCGAACTGTATTCTTGTCACCACCGAGCAATATATTATTTACAGGGGAGAACATATCATTCTCAACTTTGTTATTTCCACCATAAGCAATCGAATTCTTTATGCTTAATGGCGCAGCAGTGGTAGCACTAATATCTAAAGTTGGATGCTGCAAGTGCTGTTGTAGTAATGCTTGCGGTAATCATAGCCGTTAACAGTAATTCTTTTTTTCATTTGGTTTCCCCCTTTTAAGACAACACAAACAATAAACCTAAAAAAAGATTCAAAAGCTATCTAATGGAACTTGAATCTTATTGTACCCCTCTATACACTATTCATTGTTAAAAATATGAATAAAATATGAATATTACTCTAATATTATAATTCTAGCTCATAAGAATTGCAAGATAATACAAAAAGAAGGCATAAGGCTTATAAAAGCTGTATACCTTCTTCTTACAATATTTTTAATCAAACTTATTTAGTAAAAATAAGTCACTTATTTCCTTATATTCTTTTTCAAATAGTCTACGATTAAATAAACTTTGTATAAACTGGTGCTCTTTCTGCAGTAAATTTATAGATCCACTATCCCTCTAGCAGTAGCTTCAATTTCATCATAATAATCCATTCCCCATAATATGCTCTCCTGCAACATTAAATCGTAACATCAAATTCTAGCTTTTCATCTGTAACTTTTATATTTATTACCTAATACATCAACATTATATTTGGTTAAATTTTTAATGCTTGTCTTAACTCCTTCATAACCTGTTTATCTGTTGGGCGATTCACATAAGAAATCTCTATTTTATGGGCTTTCTCATTATTAATAATTTTTAAAAATACATTCTACTAATTCGCCATTTTCTTCATAAGTTATATAGTCCCCTGATATAAAGACGTTACAAACCTAGCAGAATCAGGAATTTTTTTGAGACTGTTTTGCTTTTAAAAATATTTGTCTTGATCAATTATATATCTACCATTTAGACAACGAACCATATCATATGGAACATTAAGCACTAGATAGTTTTTCTCCGTCTTGATATATATCAGTACGTAAACTTTTATTTTTAAAAATACCTGATTTATTATGTCCATCTTGTTTTTGTATTAATACGATGAGAACCCAATTGTTTCTCTCTGAACTTAATCGACTCAATAATTGGACCATTAGCCTTTTTGAATATTTACGAATTGGACCATGATCCTCTTTATAAGCTGCAAATGGATTATCTTCTGTCTCCATATTGTTCTACAATCTTTAGAAAAATCTCGTAGTGAGGATCGTGATGATACATTAACAAGTCCTCTGGAGATTCTAAAATACGTTTTTAATTTAGCCCCAGAATTCCCTTTTTTTCTGTATTATAGATATCACTATATTTAGTAATAATATAGGTTACTTCTTTATTATCTTCAACAAAGCTTCGAGTCGCTTTTATCTGCTCGATCATATAAAGCTCTATTGGGCTTTACGATCCACCTTATGAGAATATAACGGTTCTATACTTTCAATACGTTTTTAAGAACTGAATATAGTTAGATACATTCTCGATTTATCAAATAACTCTTGTTCCTAGTACCTCGCCTGTTTCTGAATTAATAATATTGCCATCTACTTCTACAATAGAGTCCTTATGATTCAAACTTTCAGAAAAAGGCACCTATTTTTGAGAAAACTTCATCAATTTCGTGTTAGCAAAACCAGCAATAATCATAGCATCTTGTGCATGATGAGCATATGTTTCTTCTCTATTTTTGATAGATACGCTTTTTCTAAAAATAACTTGTTGCAGAACCATTTATAACTTTAACCTGGTATTTATATTATGGTACTCAAAAAAGGATTTTAATAAATTGTAAGTTTCACGAGATACATAACGTGTATCGACCAAAATTTCTCTCAATAAATCCTTTTCATATCTTCAACTGGATTTCCAAGATATAGTAAATTTCTCTTCTTAGCATTACTAAAATTCAAGCTTTTTAGTAACATATTCTTTTATATCTTTCAAAAGTTATTTTGCTTTACCACTACAGAAATATTGGAATGGTGACCGTTGTCCTTTTGTTGATTTTTTCTCCTCTGATAGACAAGTACTTTATTAGACTGAGCATCACTCAGTGATATAGATAAAAGGAATAATACTGATCAACTTCTTAAAAAGACCTGCTTTTAAACACATCAGATAACTCTATAGGCTCTAAAGAATATGCACATTTAAAAATCCTGCTCTAACAGTAAACTAATACGTTTCAAACTCTGCTCTCGTAAGCTTCCTGTTTTCAACAAGCTCCATGATTTTTATAACGTTTTTTCCTCATTGGCCTTCTGAATTTTTCTTAATCAAGTCTTTCTTCTCTTGGCTATTCTTTTCTCATGCCAACTCTACTACTACATCACTAAAACTCAGCATCGTCACCATTTTGGATTTTAAGATATTTACGCAATGCATTAAACACTTTAATCGTTTCATTAACAGAACGTTTAACAACAGGTATACAATCCAATCAGATAAATTAGCACTTTAACTGATTGTTCTGTGAAAAGTTATGATTATATGGTTTTATGCCTGCCTCTAGTATATAGTTCCATTTGGGTTTTTACTAGTTTTCAATAAACTATCTAAGATTAAATTAATAGCCTTAAATGATAATGAATGATATTTAGTAAACTCCTAATTTTGCAATCTCTTTGGATAGGTTAACGGAAAGATTTAAATCATCTATTAATGTTTTTACGGATTTCTATACTTTTTCTTTAGTTAGAATTTCAGATATATCATCTACTAATTGCTTATTACCTTCAATTGTAGCTTCTTCGTTTTCAGATTTTTGCAATTTTAATAACTCGTTATAACTTCAAATTTTGTAAAAATAGGTTTTTCCTTTTTGATCTATTCTAAAAGCCAAAAATATCTTCCTTTTTAACACCACACTACTTTTTGCAATAGCAGGAATCGTTACTGATTTACCTTTATTTACATACTCATTAATCAACTCTTGTTTCTGAGATTCAGTTACTTTCAGCCCTTGAATAGTTAAATTATTTAAATCATTTAACAAATTAAATAAGCATGCACTATAGCTCCACTTTAGGCGCTCTTAATTCATCAGGAAAATACGTACACTTACCACGCATTTTATCAATTAGATTAATTTCTAATGACATTACCACTTTCATCTAATTGGTAACTCCCATAAGGTGTCGGACTTCTATAACTACCAGGCCCCTCATAGTATTCACGTTTAGAGTCATATATACATAAAATATCCTCTGTAATATCTTGTAATTGAGGATGAGAATTTAGATTGAACTTCAAGAAGCTTAATTAACTCATTACGATATGATTCATGGGTAAACTTATTTTCAATACCTCGTACTGTTCCCCTAGTTTTCAACTTCTCTAATTGAACATGGCAAAGGATATATTCCAGCTTTAGCTTATTCTCATTAGCCTCGAATAATCTCTGCCGAACTTCGATTACTTCCGTCCTCAGTAGCAGACATCCTCTGGACTCAGATGAAGATACCTCTATGTTTAGACAGTTGAATAATAGCAGCTATCAATTCATCAGGTGAAAGAGTTTATTACTAAGCCCTCTGACTCTAATTTCATGAGGTTAGTATAGATTGATTTCCACTTCTACCTAGTACATTGGACAAGAGTTCCTTTAATCGATCCAGTCTATGATGAGTTGCGCCTTGTGCTTCTACGACTACCTCTGAATCTTCTACGAGCTACATTCTCTTCTGCCGTACCTCTCACGAAACAATCTAACACCTGTAATTAGGACATTATAATTTTTCATCAATAATTTGCAAAACCAGTGAAGCAGTCCCCATATCTAATGCTAATATATGTCCCATATATCACCTCACTAATAATCATTAATTCTAGTTTGCAGTACATAAAATAATAATAATTAGAAAACCTTTATCTCCTATTATTCTAGATTTATCATAAGCAACAATTACAAAAATACTAAAACCTTGTGTGGCCAGGCATTTCCTATTTTTAGTTTTTATCATAGCGAAAAATTACAGAATACTAAAACACTCTAGGTAAGGTACCAACTTAGGCTGTAGTTTTATCATAGCGAAAAATTACAGAGTACTAAAAACGAGGTATCTCCATCTGACCTGATCGTGACTAGCTTTTTATCATAGCAAAAATTACAGAGTACTAAAACCCTATATATAGAGAGTTTTAACTATGGTTTTATCATAGAGGAAAAATTACAGAGTACTAAAACCTATAGAGTGCTGAGTTTTCAGGTATAAGTCATGTTTTATCATAGCGAAAAATTATAGAGTACTAAAACATGCTCATGAGTATCTAGGTGAGGTTACAGGGTTTTTATCATAGCGAAAAATTACAGAGTACTAAAAACGATACCAGTTGTTAATTTAGCCATTGTTACGTTTTCATCATAGCAAAAATTACAGAGTACTAAAACATTCCCATGAACATTTGGCAAACCACCACCTGTTTTATCATAGCGATACAGAGTACTAAAACCAATAGCGGATTCTCTAAGTGCCTTAATCTGTTTTTATCATAGCGAAAATTACAGAGTACTAAAACATTCTGGTACACCGTGTTCAATTAGTGCTTGTTTTTATCATAGCGAAAAATTACAGAGTACTAAAAACCTCAACAACGAAGTTAAGCACCTTTGTAGCTTTCGCTATAATGAACAACAAACAAAAAGAGCACTGATCATGAGAGACCTGTGCTCAAAAGATTCCACACACACATTAATAATATGTACTACTAACTCCAATTGACATATACTATTGTTAATAACTACTTAAAAGTAGTGATTTCGACATAAAGTCTTATTTTAGTAGATTCTGTAACCTTTCGCTATGGTAAAATCTAATTACATAATATATCAGTATTACTTATGTCAACACTTTCTAATTTTTATTCATAGATTTCTTTTATCTTTTAGTCAAACAACCATAATAACTCTATTATCTTTCTATTAATAGTAGGAATTCTAATAAGAATAAAAGGACAAAGGACACAAATAAATTGTGTCCTTTGATTTCAACGCAAGGCCCTACCAATAGATTCTTACGAGTATTAAGGCGAAACTGCTCTCATCTACTGGTGCGCCTAGGGGAACTCGAACCCACAACCTGCAGTTTAGGAAACTGACGCTTCTCTCGGTTGAGCTATAGACGCATGTATACTTTATTATATCGTTTTAATAAAAGTATACGCAAGACGTCCTAGAAGGCATAGAGTTCAGTTATTAACCCGCGCGGTCATCATTATTTATTGACTCATTGTGATTGTCATCTCGTACGAACTTATTGTTGTAGGTATTGGTTATTTACTTGTTTTTGTTCTTCTGGGCTGAGGTTTTGATAGCCTTTAGCTAATGCACTTACCCAAGATCCGTAAGCAGGGTTTGGGAATACCACAAAGGTAGTACCAAAGTCTTCTTTATGCGCATCGATGATGCCATTTCTTTCAGCTAGTGTCTTACCTTTTTGTGCCGATTGGGAAAGTCACCAGCGTTATCGCCCATGTATAGAACGACATAATATTTTTTAGCAATCGCATCAAAGCGAGGTTGTTTGTCAGAGTCTTTTTCGAATAGTAGTACATGGTCTTTATCGACGGATGGGAATCCTAGTTCCTTAAAGTTTTGTACTGTTGCATCATAGTTAACAGGTGCATAGCGGTTTTTGAAAGCATAGAATATTTCAACCCTTTGTTTATGTACTTCGTTTAGGAATTCAACAGCACCAGGCATGGCTTGTGATTTCCTTTGATGATGCGGCTTGACGCCACCAAGGAGCATCGAAGCGGCCATTGCCGTTAGCAATGCTTTCACCCATCAGTTTTTGTATTGTCTACTACTGTTTCGTCCGCATCAAGAACGATAGCTAGAGGTTTTCTCTGATGAGATGGATCTGTAACAGCCATTTTAACAAGATTCATCGCTACATTATACCCCTGATATGCCAATGCTCTGTACTCAGCAGAAGTGCGCATCCATAACAGCCCCATCGTCTCGGTATCAGCTTGGTACTGCTGCTTTTTGCTTGAGGGCTGCCTGCTCATCTAGTACTACTGCAGCTTTTTGCCGACTCACTATTAGCAGCTACAGTATTAGCTACCGTATTCGTAGCCACTATACTATTAGTCGGTTGAGTTGATTGAACCTGCGCTACCATCGCTGTAGGAACTACAGGATTTGCCTTTCACTGTCGTCGGAGAGTCCGCCTGTACTACAGGACCGACGCAAAGGCTACCACAAGACAAGCCACCGCTACATACCATGCCAAACTACTACGTTTCATAATTGCCTCCTAACCACATTTGTTCTCTGTATAAATACAATACACAATGTAATTCTACATAGATATACGAAAAGTCCTCTATAGATTTATAGTCTATCTGTGTATTTTAATCGATCTACACAAGAACTATGCTATAATACAGCTGTTGATAGTATTGAGAGTTCTTATAAAAAGAGGTATATGTAATGAAAGTATGTAAACGATCAATTATTACCAGTTCACTATTAGCTGTATTGGCTATATCGTCTGCGTATGGAGCTACACCTGTACAAGCAAGTGAAAGCACAGATACTGCAGTAGTTGAGATGGATTATTCTAGTATTCCAGAGTTAAAAAAATCTATCGAAAGCGCAACACCAGCTATAGTACAATCTACACTTGATGCTTCTGAGGGAAAAGCTACTAACGGCAAACCCATCTATTCGACAGTCACTATGTCTGGTAACCGTGTTGTATCCGTAAAAACTTACAAAACAAAAGAGGAACAAGAAACGGCTATGTTAAAAGAGCGCGAACGTTTAGACAAAGTCACTGCAGAACGTCGTGCTAAAAGAAAAGATGAAACACGCGCAGATATGCTAAAAGGTTTGACGCCAATACCGTTCTATCCGACTGTTAGTGAAACACGGGACTTACAAAGCGAAATATTCTCTAGACCATTTGGTAGACAACTCGATTTGCGTTTAGTCGAGGCCTATATACAAGATTATGATAAGGCAAAACCAGGCGATATTTATGTCTATGCAGATTATGTAGACTACACATCTAAACAGTTATTAGGTGAAAAGGATGGCACTACTGCTATTTCAGCTATGATTTTACGTACAATCATGAGAAAAGATGAAAACAAAGCTTTCAGCATCGATGTAAATGCGTACTTCATAAATCCAACAACACATACCATTTCCATAAGTCGTTCTGAAGATGTAAAGGGTATCGATATCAAGAAAGAGGAAGAGCTGAAGCTGTATTTAAACTACCATCACACAATTACAAGCCGGCGATCCGCAGTATGAAATTGCTAAGCTTATGTATCAGGACTTAACTAATAAGAAATTTGATTAGCAATATTTAAATACACTCACATGACAAAAGCCCCTCCTTACTATGAGCTACATAGCAAGGAGGGGCTTCGTTTTAATTTAAGGAAGTTCTTTTAATCGTCAGTGTTATTCAGAAGAGTATCTTTGTTATGTAAATAGTACTTATAATACTATTTTTACATCACTAAAATCAATGTCCATACCCAAAGCTTTAGCAATGCCTTCACCATAAGCTGGATCGCATTGGTAGCAATGTTTTTGCATGACGTTCTTTAATGAAATCAGGTACACCATTCATAGCCGCTGCCGTATTGTCAAACAAGGCTTGTTGTTGTTCAGGGCTCATGAGGCGGAACAATTTACCTGGTTGTGTAAAGAAGTCAGAGTCGTCTTCATAAGTCATATTGGTAGGCTGGACCAGATACGTCGAGAGGAGGATTTTTTTGAATTCCGGTTGTTCAGCCCATTCACCAAAAGCTATTTGGTGCGTAGCCAATTGTAGACCCATGGTTTCCATCTATACGTCCTTGACCATCGCGATGATAGATATTTACAGGACATTTAGCGGCATTAACAGGGATTTGATAATAATTTGCTCCTAGACGATAACGTTGCGCATCCGCATGGAGAGACAAACGACCTTGAAGCATTCTATCAGGAGAAAGAGATACCAGGAACGATAGTAGTCGGTGCAAAATGCAGCTTGTTCTACATCTTGGAAATAATTTTCTGGGTTGCGATTAAGTTCCATCACACCAACTTCAATCAATAGGGAACTCATCGTGATACCATACTTTAGTTAAGTCGAATGGATTGTATGGCATATTGTCAGCTTGTTCTTCCGTCATCACTTGGATGCATAATTTCCATTTAGAAATCACCTTTTTCAATAGCCTCAAAGAGGTCACGTTGATGACTTTCACGGTCACTAGCTACCATTAGCCGCCTCAGCGTCGGAAAGATTTTCAATCGGCTGTTGGCAAACCCAATGGAATTTAACCCATACGCGCTCATCGTTTTTCGTTTATAAGACTGTATGTATGACTGCCAAAACCATGCATTGTGCGGTAAGGGTTAGGAATACCACGGTCACTCGTGACGATTGTTGCTTTGGGTGGATTGCCTCTGGCAAACTGGTCCAGAAATCCCAGTTTGCTGTCGCATCGCGAAGATTTGTTTTCGGATTCCGTTTTACAGCGCGGTTCAAATCAGGGAAATTGCAATGGATCGCGGATAAAGAATACCGGTGTATTAGTTACCTACGAGGGTCCCAGTTTCCTTCTTCCGTATAAAATTTTACGGCAAAGCCACGAGATGTCGCGTTCTGCATCGGCTGCACCGCGCTCACCAGTAACGGTGGAGAAACGCACGAATAATGGCGTTTGCTTGCCTACTTCAGAAAAATTTTTGCTTTCGTATATTTTTGTAATATCGTTAGTTACTGTGAAAGTACCAAATGCCGGATCGCTTTAGCATGCATGCGGCGTTCTAGGAATCACTTCGCGCTCAAAATGAGCTAATTTCTCCATAGAGCCAAAACATCTTGCATCAGTACAGGACCACGTTTACCTGCTGTAGCAGAGTTGCGATTATCAGGTACGGAGCGCCAAAGGCGGTTGTTAGTTTCTTTTTCATTATTCATATTACAAACTCCTACTTTAGAGATCGAAAATGAAAAGTAATTTCACTTTTACATAATTTTCTTTAGATTATATATCTCAATTAAGATAAAATATTGCTAACGGATAATTATTATCCATTAATCTATATTAGAATATCACATACAGAACAACCCTAAACCTTTTATAAATCTTGTATACACGATATCATTTACAAGAACCAAAATGAGAATTGTGGCATTATATATATCTTAAATGCGAACTAAATCTCTCATCAAAATAAAAACACCTTGGCTTCTATCATCAACGTGTAGATCGTAAGGTGTTTTCATTCAATATGCTGGACTGGCTCCAGTCGACTTGCGTACGTCGATAACTTCCACATGCGTGTTAATAATTTTAAGTTATCTAAAGATTCTAATGGTTTTACGTTCAATCGTTCATATATGTACTTCAAGACCTGTAGCATGCTCGATGGCATGTTCGTCGTTCAAGTAAGCGATAACCTTTATCAACCCACTCTTGTTCAGGTAAATCTATGGACACTCGTTTTTGCTTCTGTGTCATAGGACAAGAAGCCACTGCTGTTGATGCCATAATGGATGGCTACGCGAAATAAACTCATATACCTGCCTCTTGCGGTAACTTTTAAACACTACATCCATATTGTAACATGAATAAATATATTAGCGAAAGTATTCAATATAAACTTTACTGAGTCTATTGTATCGAGTTATATGTCTCGTTAATGTCGCCTACATCACTATCTATATAGGTCACGGCCTCATCCATTTTTAGTGAGATTCATCCTCATCAGTAGATGCATCTACTGCGGCCCTTAGCTCCGATCGTGTCTCTACGCGTTCCATTGTCTCCGTGAAAGCGCTGCCATAATGCACCACTCATAACGGCTGTTTCACCAAATTTAGACTCTAACGAATCTAACACGCTAGCTAAACATCTTCTGTTTCATCCTGTAGGGTGACTCGAGAGGCTATCTTGCAGGACCTCTTCATCAGAGGCCACTCTACAGTGAGACCTCAATCAGTCGATAGGACTCAGGAGGATCTATCCATCAGGTTTCCTCAGAAGAATACGTAAAGGCTTTAGCCTGTACCTTAGTTAGTAGCACCTAAGGATTCAAGCTCTTTTGCTTTTTCCTGGCTTGCTTGCTCGTCTTGTCATTGGTTTATTCCAAAGACAAAGCAGTTTCCAAAGAACACATGCTCATGGTCGATGGTGTCTAACTGTTTTTGCGGATACGGTGGTAAAGTCATCATTACCGAACCTTAATGGACACGGTGTGACCTAAGAGATTACGTTTTCGCAATCGTTTTTGATAAGCGATTCACAGTATCTAAACTCTAGTTCAATAGCACCACCGTCAGTTAAATCTTCTTCGTCATGTCCTCCGCACCAATAGATTGTATTTTGCGATCTGTCCCACCGAGTCTATCGTCAATCCTGTTCGCTAGTTCCCATATGCGACGCGCCTGGTTACCCACGAGGGGAATTAAACTGCTTTCATCAGGCAATGCTTGAATATGACGCATCAAGTGAAAGCCCCTGTTTTCAGAATTTTTCTCCGTACGGGGACCTACGCCCCAAATACGTTTAATAGGCAGTGGAGCCAAAATCTCTTTTTCACGACCATAAGGAATGACTACAAGGCCATCGGGCTTATCTAAATCGGATGCCAATTTGGCAAGGAATTTGTTCGGTGCTAAACCTGCAGAGATGATGAGTCCAGTTTCTCCAAACACACGGTCTTTAATGGCTCTGCCCCAGTGCTTTAGGTCCACTGTACATAGTAGACATACCGCTAACCTCGAGGAAGGCCTCATCTACAGATAGGAGCTCACATGTAGGAGTGAATTCTTTTCATAATGGAAAAATCTGTTTCGATACCTCTTTATACGAGTCCATGCGAGGATATACGGAGATACCATCGGGACAGAGTTTCTAGCTCGTGAACTAGGCATGGCCGAATGAACACCGAATTTACGGAGCCCTCGCGGGAACAGGTAGCAACGACGCCACGTGAAAGACCACCCCGAGTGACGGGGTGGCCTTTTATATTCTGGACGATCCAGTTGTTCGATGGACGCGAAAGAAATGCATCCATATCAACATGCATAATCCATCGTCTCATTGTTACGCTTCTTTTTCGTGCTCAGAACACGGCGGTATGAATTTGCGCAACATACCTCATCCTTAGATTTATATAGTTGAGGGATGATATCCTAAAATATCGCCAAATGTGCTTCACTAATGAATAACGAGTCCATAAGCCATTACGTTGAGAGTTAACTACACCTGCATCAATTAAGATTTTTCATGTGGTAGCTCAACGTAGATTGGGACAAATTGAAGCTGAGCTAAAATATCAGCTGCACATAATCATTGCAAGACAACATATCGATGATGTGTAATCTTGTTTCATCGCTTAATGCCTTGAGAAAATCGTAGCTAAAACGTTCATAAGAAACTTCAACCATATCTTTAACTCCTCAAATCCGTATCAAAAATGTCAATCTAATTCTGACTCTATTATATACTGACTTTCTTAATGTAAAAGTCTATCTTTATATTTGTATCTTAATAATTTATTATGAATATCATTTTTACATAATGGGTAATTTTTACACATTATAAACTAATTTAAGCACGTCACAGGTTGTATATCAGTGAATATTTTTAAATAAATTTTTCATCTCATAGATTTATTTAGTTATACATAATTCTGCATATATAAAGGTTATTATAAAATATTTTCTTCTATAGAATTTTCGATATGCATTTTCCGATGACTTATAGCATACTTCGATATACCGCACCACGTGTGCGACCGAAAAGGATTAGATGTATTATACTTTTTGTGTCTAAAATCATTTCATTACAAAAAGGCTCCTCTTAGAGGAGCCTTTATCTGTATAATTCTACAAATCGAGTGCATAACAGTCACTTTAGAAATTATACTGCTACATCGACGCTATCGAATGTAATCATTTTATATTATATCAAATTGGTATAGGCTTGAATACGCGTTTTCAAGTCGATGGTTTGGTTGGTTAGGGACCTACGGATACGATGCCCCAGAGTACACCTGTTACTTCTGCAATACGTTCTACATATTTGCGAGCATTTTCAGGAAGATCTTCGTATTTACGGATACCAGAGATATCTGTTTCCCAACCTGGCAATGTTTCGTACACTACTTCGCATGCTTCAAGGTCTTTCAAGTTAGCTGGGAAGCCTTCTACATCTTTACCATTCAATTTATAACCTACACAGATTTTCAATTCTTTGAATGTATCAAGAATATCCAAACGAGTGATTGCAAGGTAACTCAAGGCTGTTAAGACCTGCACGTATTTACAACCATAAGGTCCTAACCAACCACAACGACGAGGGCGACGAGTTACAGTACCGAACTCACGTGACCAAGTTTGCGAAAGGTTGTCGCCAGTTTCATCAAGAAGCTCCGTAGGGAATGGACCTGCACCAACGCGTGTTGCGTAAGCTTTTACTACGCCGAAGATATTTTTCAAGTAGTTTGGACCAATACCAGCACCTGTGGAAGCACCACCAGCGATTGGATGAGAGGATGTTACGAATGGATATGTACCATGATCGGTCAGGCTTATAGTTGCTTGCGCACCTTCGAACAATACCTTTTTATCCTCTTGAACTGCTCTCAAAACAGCGATGTTAGTGTCTGTTACATATGGTTTCAATGCTTCAGCATCGTTGATGTAATCCTGAAAGATTTCATCGTGGTTAACAGGTTCAGCATCATAAACCTTTGTAAGCATTTTGTTTTTGAATTCTACATTGTATGCTAATTTTTGTTTGAATGTATCCAAGTCATACAAATCGCAGATACGGATGCCGATGCGGTTAATCTTATCAGCATAGCAAGGACCGATACCGTTTTTAGTAGTCCCGATTTTAGCGTCCCCTTTAGATGCTTCCTCTGCATTCAAAGCGATATGATATGGCATGATAACATGCGCACGGTCGGAAATGTGAAGAGATTTAGCAGATTTACCTTGTTTTTCAAGGCCTTCAATTTCTTGTAACAAAACTTTAGGGTCAATTACAACACCAGTACCAACGATATTTTGTTTGTTATCGTACAAGATGCCACTTGGTAACAGGCGAAGCGCAAATGCTTTGTCATCTACTACAACAGTATGACCTGCGTTATTACCACCTTGACTGCGCAACAACGTCCGCACGTTCCGCGATCCAGTCAACATCTTACCTTTACCCTCGTCACCCATTGAGTGCCGATAACCATACTTGTTGCCATATCTATATCCTCATGAAAAGTCTAAATAATTCATTATCATTATACAACAATGTTCGGACTCTGTGAAAGTATTATACAAATTCAATCTTTAGTTTCTTGCGAGATGCATGAGCTATTTTCTGTAAAGTCTTCAAAGATGGATTGCCATTTCCATTTCAATCTTACTAATATCAGACTGAGTAATGCCGGTTAATTCAGACAGTTGCATTTGTGTCATATGAGCACTAATCGCTGCCTCAACTATATTCTGAATGATTTGGTACTCATCATCTAACGCATCCACTCTTTTTAAACTGGATTTTTAATTGTTTCTCTAAATATTGGTCTAACGCTCCATATTATATACCTCCTCAATATAATCGTTCTTATATTTAACAGCTAATTCATAGCACTTTCTAGGTGTTTTCATGGTTCTTTTACAAAAACCATTTTGTTAAAAACAATTCGTTTTCCCACAGAAGAAAAAGACAATATCATAAAAACAACGAAAGACTTGTATCCATCATATTCCTCCTAGTACTAGAAGAAATCTTTACTTAAATTATATGTTAAAACATATATTCAGTAATATGAGATATAGAAATTTAAGATCTTACTATATCCAATATAGTATCTAATCTCTTAAAGTAAAAAGAAATGGAGGTGACCATTAGTCCTACCATTGTGATGCATTTATCTAATCAAAATATTCTGGTATTTGGTCAGAAATCTATGTTTTATTCTTTTTATTATGCTAGTATTACTTTCGGTTCTTTAAGCCATAGGCTCATTAGGAGCCCCATAAGTCCTACAGGTATCAAGGTCATCAAAGCGGTTTGCACGTCATAGATATCTGCCAAGTGTCCGATATAAGGTGCTACAAGGCCTCCTAATGTGCAAGGCCCTAATGCTCTGAAGCAAAGCCTGCGTTTTTAGCAAGTATTTTTGACCGGTACGGTAATGGGTCCATATTGTGCAGAATACGCCAGGCCATCGATGTATCACTGCAGAAGCTATATTTGGTACAAAGATAAATACTAAAACGGATGGCAGAAGATAAGATGACTAAGCGCACCGTTTTAAGGGAAGCCTAGTTTATCGGATAAAGCCCCTCCCATATAGGTAAGGACTGCTCCCATTGCAAAGTACATGGTTAGAGCCAAGCTAGAGGCGCTGGCTTCGCCGTTAATAACGGTTATGTACAGGATAGGAATAAAGATTGATAGTACTGAGAACAATATAGATGGGTGAAGCGATTACAAAGAATAGCTTACGAAGCTCGCCCAATCATTCGTGCCCGTATGAGTAGATGTAGCAGAGCTTTGCTTTCACCTGCATTAGTCGTATCAGCCTCTTCCCGTAAAGGCATAGAGATATAGCAATACACCGAGCAAAGCAATAGCGGTGATACTATGCCCAGAAAAATGAGCGCCAAAGACGTAGGCACCACCGCGATGAGAGGGTCTCAATGCAAAGCCCGCACTGCCGCCCCACTGCACGGCCCATGGCGTTGCCGATTTCATGAGATTGTGTACGATTCACAGGAGGGCCGCCTCAGGATGGAATAGTGCCGCCCCTACGCCGGCTAAAAGTGACAAAGCTAGAATCATTTTCTGCTCGTAGCTGGCGCCAGAGTGCTACATAGACACGAGTCTCGTAAAGCCTGCGGGAATGGACCAGAGGTGCGCCACCGGTCAGCCACGTGCCCAATGCAAGGCTGCGCAATAGAGACCACCACGGTATTACAGAAAAAATGGTAGCCGATTGGTGGTAATTAAGGCCAAAGTTAGCAATAAAGAACGGAATCAATGCGGCCAACGAACCTTGACCGAAATCATTAATACAGTGAAAAATAGGCGGTCCGTACTTTCGTATAATACGTTTCATACTAACCTCCTAATAAAAGCTAATTTGTTTCACAAGATACGAGAGATACTCACGAGGAAACTAGCTCATAATTGTGCGTATAGTGTAAATAACAGATTACGTTCAAAAATAAAAAGAGTAGATATAGCCAACACCTAATGTATGTACTTGAGAGCTTGTTGGTCTATACCTACTAGTCTTTCATATGTTATATGGGAAGTACCCTACAATTATAGGCCAAAGCGAGCCATGATTGTATCAACATGTTTCAATAATTTATGAGGATCGAAGCATGCATCAATTTCTTCAGCAGTCATATATTTCTTGATGTTTTCATCAGATTTGAGACCTGTCGCTGAAATCTTTGCCTTCAAGCCAGCGTTCCATAGCATATTTTGCAGACAACGGTATGCTTCGTCACTGCCCTTTGTCTCAGGTGAGTCAAAATTGTTTGGCTGAATACAAGACCACCTGTAAGGTTAAGGTTTTTAGCATTGTTTCAGGATATACTAACAATTTGTCGATAGTGCGGATTGTTAAATGAAGCATGTAGTTCAACGCAATTGTTGCATCTGGCAAGATCGCCCGTTCTACGAGAGCTGTGGGAAATATCGCGTTCATGCCACAAAAGCTTGGTCTTGCGTAAGCGAGATTGAGCATAGCCGCGAAGCAAGCGATTGCATACCGTTTCTTTCACGTAATCGGATTGCGTTTATGAGGCATCGCGAGAGGAACCCTTTGTTTGAGGGCTGAAATATTCTTGCCGCTCGCGCACTGTACGTTGTAGGTGACGAATTTCTTTGCCGATTTTATCTAATGTGCCGCCTACAACAGCGATTGTGGACAATAATTCAGCGTGACGGTCACGTTGTACGACTTGCGTAGCGATTTTAACAGGTTCAAGACCTAATTTTTCGCACATATTGTTCTACGAATGGATCGATGTTGGAGTACGTACCAACAGCACCGGACAATTTTGCAACAGCTACGCTTTTTACGAGCATGCTCCATGCGTTCGATATCGCGTTCTCGCTTCAGCCATCCATAACGCCAATTTCAAGCTAAATATGGTTGGTTCACCGTGGATACCGTGAGTACGGTACAATCATAGGTATTGTGTTGAATTCAGCTGCGCGACGACGCACATATTTCGATACAAAGCGTTTCAAGTCGACAATCAAAATGTCGCACGCTTGTTTCCATCATGTAACCAAGCGCTGTATCCCTTAACATCTGTAGATGTAAGACCAAGATGGATATATTTAGCCTTCAGGACCTACGTATTCGCCTACTGCTGTACGAAGGAAATGATATCGTGATTTGTTTCTTTTTCGATTTCGTGAATCGCTCAACGTCAAGTACTTTTTCGCGGTGTTTTTGCCGCTTCTTTGGGATAATGCCCAATTCAACGACTTACGCCTCGGATGCGAGATGCTCACCAATAACATTGTGTCGAACTCGTTGCGCTCGCTCCAAATATGGCCATTTCTCTCGTGTATAACGTGGTATCATGATGTCTCCTTTGCGTGATCAGCTAGAGTTTCTGCTAGGATAATTGCTACCATATGTGGCTCCATTCGACGAAGACCCAATAGATTTCCGAATGATAATTATATTAAATTTGCATCGTTCGTTTGCAGCATTCACTATATCCAAAAACTTCTATGGTTTTATATAGATTAAAGACCTCTATTCGGCTCTATTGGATACATTTAGCTTTTCTTATCATTCGGTCCCACAAAGAGACTTTGTTTTCGGGTTCGTATACTGCTATACCTTCATCTATGCGTTGAATACGTTTAATCATTTTTCGGGTGAGTAATAAAGGGACGACTGAAAAGCCCATCTTTCACGATCTTATAACTCACCGAGTTTCAAGCATACCAATTTGTTCAGTGGCAAGGCCTAATGCAACAAAAGCCTCTCGCAACTCTCGCCCTAAACCGATAGATGCGGCGAGCATCTCGCAGCATACTCACGACGGCGGCTATCAAAATAGTGGTAATCCACTCCGGCAAGCGCAATCGCATACTCCACCACCGCAATCACTAACAAAAGAAGAACTATTTTGGATTATGCGGGACGGCTGATATTAACAATGCGGAATCAGTGCCAATATATTTAAGAGCTCCATTTAAAAAGTATAACGAGGGTTTAGTGGTGTAATTGTCTAATCGGTCCCATAGCGTAGGTTGATGGTCGAGTAAATCGTGTCTCGGTTTCTTACTGCACCCAGATTCATGCGCCAAAACGCCAAGCAAATGTCGTTTATCTAATCCACTCAAACGCCTGTATGAATAGTATGCAGTTGGTTCCTGAAGCAAAAGCATTGATATCCTCATCAGTGTGCGCATACGCAATGTCAAAGTATTTCTTGATACGCCACTACGTGTACATAATTCTTCTAAGAGTGGTTCCAATATATTCGAGCTTCTCCAGCACGGTTTTCTTTCAGCCTTGTAACAAATGGGCTAGCCAGCTAAAAGGTGGCAAAATAATCGATTGCCACGATAATAGGTGAGCAATAGACAAAACGATATACATCTAACTTATCCGCTAAATGTAACGGTTTTATAAACCAATCCCAGAAGAGGGTACACCAATTTGCAGCAGACTCTAAAATTGGGAAAAAGACAAATACAATAATGAGCATTAACGATATGAGGTAAGAATAACTTGAATCATGAGGCGCTCTCTCTTACGTTCTTATGAGCTTATATAGTTATATACTAATACTAATAAATTAATTAAAATGTATCATAGCTGTACATTTGTGTGTATATAATAAACATACAGACTAAACCATATTACCTGAAGAATAGCTTATTTATAACTGAGCTTTGTGATAGTAGTAAGACTAACTATGTCCGTTATGGGGCTTTCTTGGCAAATTTAAATCGAAAAAGAGCAAGTCGTGCACAGCGCAGCAGATCTAATACTATAGGTATACTGACCGCTTATTCTTTGGACTCAGCATCGAGCTAGCCAGCAGTTCTGCGGAAGATTTCTGATGTTCATGCACTATATTCTACTCCATCTCAGCAGATATCGTATCGTGTAATTTACAGTGATACTCAATGATCTCGCATCACTGTTTCCTTAGCTGTTAACCCAATGTGCGCGTTATCATTGCATTCCTCATCATGCTAGTGATATGTTCTTCTACGCTTTTCGCTTTTGTAGCGTGTGGTCGATTTATTACGCACCATGCGGGTCGCTGTTTGATCGGTGGCGCTCGTATACTGCAGTATTCAACTCCACTAAGACAATAACACTAATCCAATAACATAATACATACGCAAACACTCAAAAGTAGTCTGGCGCAAAATAGCAAAAGATATACTAGCAGCGTATGTGCTCTTTGTATGAGATAACGGGAACTGCTAGTAAACAGGTTCCCCGTCGGTTAACTGATGGATCGCTGCTTTTGATGATGCGCAGTGCTGCGTCTCCCGTGACAGCTGGTGGTACATCGTCCACGATCGATGGCGTATGTTCATAACAATACTTGTACCGTTAACATCCAAAAGTTAACTCTTTATTACCACCTTGCCTGTTACGACAGATGCTCGCCCTGTTCTTGCGCAGTCCGCAAAAGTAGTCGAGGATTAATATCTGGTTTTTGTAAAAGCGCTTGTTGTCCTGGCGTCAATAAACTCAATGCCGAAATCAGATAAGAAGGATAAGTCACTAGATTCAGCAATCCATCTCAGTTGCATTCGGATGCGATGTTATCTCTTTACCGATAGACGCTTTACTATTCTTGGAGGATTTTCCATCCTTTAGAGTCTAGCTCGATAGCAGCTTTCAGCTTGTTCACTGCTACTCGTTTCGATTCAATAGCCTTTAGGAACGGCCCATTCTCGTGTCACTAGATGCTGCTGTACTTTCACTTATCCTGCTGAGTACGTTCGTCCTCTTGGCTTGCGCTCATCCGACGAGAATTCTGCAAGGTGCCCGCCTTCTAGGTTACATCTGTGGTTTTCCATAGGATTTTCCGCTGGTTTCGAGTGCAGTATCAACAGTCTCAACCCTGTATCGCTTTCAGCCATCATCAGACAAATTAAAACTAATTTCTGCGCCGCATCATGGGTAGCCCTGCAGCCATTCCCCGCAAGAAAGGCCCATACCAGAAATCGAGCGCATTAGCATTCCCAAGACACATACAAACGGTTTCAAATAATGCGATTCAAACATAGAATCACTTCCGTTCCAGTAGCGACGCTAACCTATGTGCGCCATTCTGCTGAGCGTTCAATGGGGCGATAACCTCGCTGTGGTAAACATCCTTTAGATGCGCAGTGATAAAAGCTTGTCGGTGCTTGTTTCGATAGATTGCACCTCTTTCGGCAGGCGGTCGGAAGAATTTCCTGATTGTCGATATACGCGCGTGTGCGTTGTGGTGACGTAATCGTAATACGTTCAATAGATTTTGCTGTGATGTCGATGCGGGTGGCAAGTGGGCGGAATTTGTTGCTCTGTATTCATAAGCAGCGTGCCAGCCATGAAGAATACCAATAGAGAAAAATACGATATCGATCGTGCGGGATAATCACTGATGGTCGGTTCTTTTGCCCTCAATAATGCGCCGTCTCGTCTCTCCCGTGCACCTCGTTGTACGCATCGAGGGATGTTGCCACCTCATGCTAATGTAGTGACCGAAAGTCCGAATTTACCTTTTGCTGCACAGGCGCTGTAGCCAAAGCGCGATGATCGCCACGTCATTGCTGCTATGCCTAGCGCGTTGCCACTAGGGCTTCAGGCACACGCCGCGTAATGGTGCAGGGGCTCTGCTATCTGCAACTTTCTGCGAGGCGCGAATCATGCCAGGCTCGTGTGCTAGCGACCTGACAACGGTGGGTGCGTTGCAATCGTTGGCTGACGGCCGGCTAAGAGCGCGTTTTGTAAACGCTCATCGGCGTAAAGATGCTACGTCTTGGCAAACGGTTTTCTAAAGCGATTATAGTTCTTTGCTACTTGCTGGCGCAGTACAAATAAAAGCTAAACTCTCTTCTGTGTCGCGTTCTAGAACATGGTAACATGACCCAGCTGATTCGTTCTCTAACACCTGTATTAAAACGAGCATGCAAGTCCTTAGTAGGCACTGCGATATAACACACGGTACTCATTCACCGATCGTCAAAAGCGAAAAAGCATCACTGGTGGATACACTATACAAACCCGCAACTACAAATAAATGCGCTATACCATACTCATACTAACCTCCAGCACCTTCTACCCTTTAAGGCTCTATTGAGGGTTTAATTATACCTGACGTTCCCTATCAAAAATAAGATATGCGACGTAAAAAGCCACTAAATTAAGGATTAAAAGTATGTAAAAAGGCTGTACTAACTGATTACCATTCTAGTACAGCCTTTTACTATCAATTTTCTAAATCGTTAGCCTCTGAACCGTGATTGGCCTCTGAACGTGGTGGTCTTTTATTGAATAGTTTGCATGGATGAGCCACCTACACTAAAGCCAGTCTGGCGCCACTTCCTGAGAACATACCGATAGGGCCACCACAAGTCGTAAGATTGGTTATTCTTGAGAAATATAGCCTGCAGCACTTGCGCTGCTTGCTACTGGTGAGTCGCATTTCTTTGCAATTTCCAAATTAATACTTCGCTCGGATCGGTTTAACAATAAAATGGCATTACCAATGATCAGAATGACTACGCAGACTGGTAATAAACAGTTTTCAATGTTCCGTTTGAATCTCGCCCTCTTAACATTAAACGACGGGTATAGCACACAATTATGCCGACTTTGAGTGTACAAAAGATAAACTTATAGATTATCTAACGTCATTAGCTAACAACTAGCAGATTATTCATTGAGACAAACCGCATGGCGATAAACTGATGAAATTTAAGTATTAAAATGCAGAAAAGCCGCCGATAGCCTGTGGCTACCTATATTGAGCAGGGCTACCAACAGGAACATTGATACTATGCCTTTTATGTTATCATTGGGACTTGTCAAAAGATTGCAATTCAATTCTTCTACGGCGTGATTCCGCTCCTCTCACCGTCTGAACCTTATTTTCTTCGCCATACGACAGCAGAATGACTTCATTGTTAAAGAATAGTTTGTTGCAGCGTCACAATCGAATCATATCACGTCAACGGAGGATTGTTCTTGACGTCGTTTAAAAATACCCGGTACTACTTTACCTTGTTCCCAGCAAATTCTTGTCGCATCCACAATTCGTCGAGAGACCATCCTTCGTAACGGCTGAACATGTAGCCTTGGCTTGTCTTGCATTTTCACGTAGCTGGACGAGATGTAATGTAACATCCGATACGCGATCGCTTCCACGAGCGAGTGAGCACGCTTGCGAGTTGTCCCCATGTGCAGCCTCAATGACGACAATCACGCGCTCCATAACGCCTTTTGATGCCTATGTAATTCATCGCGCTGCAGTTAAAGACGATGAGCATAAAAGTCACCATGGGGCGCACAGTAGCGGCTTGCTGCCAGCAACCTGGCGTTTCGACGAGAGTGATGCTCGTGCCCAGCAGCCTAAAGTAAACGCCGGTTTCTCTACTACGAGCCACACCGCCTAGTGTACCACCAGCCCGGCGATGGACGGAGACGCGCTTCAGGATGTTTCGTCGACGTTTCCGTCACGTTTTATCGCAAAATGCTGCGCTTTGGCTTGGCTCGATGGGTCCTACAGCGTGGCAACCTTGTAATGCCAACTTCAATGGCGCGTCTGCAAAGGCTGTCGATAAATGTACTTTTACCGGCCCGAACAGGCACACCGATACGCCGATGCCAACCTTGCCCGTACGAGGCAATACGACTGACCAGCGCATTGAGCTAGTTTGAAATGGTCCCTTGTGTTACTTTCTACTAATGCGATGGCCCGTGAAAGTACTACGCCGGTCCCCTGCTCGATACGCGTACGTAATCAGCGACAGTTAACTTCTTTTTCTTACGCTGTGCAGGACGCTGTACCGACAGAGCCAGATGAGCAACGGAGCTGAGACGAGAAAGGCACGTCGTGCTTTCGCGAGCGCCTTTCGTCATCGTGTACGCAAAGTCTCATCTCGCATCTTCACAGCGCTTTAGTCGGGACGATAGGTATCAGATCATCAGTTTCTTCTTGAACGTGGTCAATGTTTAAAGTAATTTGTTTCGCCCTGCTACTGGCTGAAAACTGCTGCCAGCCAAAGTAGCGCACTGCGCGCATATTCGCGTAAGACTTCGCCAGTCCTGAACGATTACGCCGCCGATGGCAACGCTAAAATATCTCCACGACCTCGCTTGTGGAGTTTCTTCTACGAGTTGAAGGTAACAATAGTTTGTGACCTGCCGCAGAGAGGGGCAAAGCGACGATGCCGAACGTCTGTTGTCACGGCGTCTTGTGCTGTTTCTTCTGGAGTTTGGAGGTTCGAGGTCCGATATCTACGTCGAGAAGCCCATATCTGCGAGGATGCAGCAGCCACTTTAGCACCACGCGGTCGCTTGACCGTCTTGACCCATCTTAGCAGTCATGATACGAGGTCGACGACCTGTGAGATTCTTCGAGATCGTACGCCATTTGGCGAACTTCGCCGATGCATCATCATCTCATATTCGCTGGGTATGCGCCGGAAAATAGGGCGGATAGCGCTGTGGCGACCGCATACTTTTCAACGGCAAAGATCACGGGATGCACGAGCACAGGCGGCTTCAAGTGCAAAAGAGCAAAGCAAGTTGCCTTCCCCAGGTTGCTGCTAGCATTTGTCATCGCTTCGAGACAGGATTGAGCTTATCTTCGTCGCGTTGACGCGCAAACGGCTTCGAGACTGACAATTTTGCGCTTCTCGGCACTGGCTGTATGTGTCACGTCGAGGATATCTAATGGATCTGCTTTCTCCTGACATTGTTGGTGATACCGACGGTTGGCTCACGACCAGAGTCGATACGGAAGCTTGGCGACGAGCCGCAGCGTCTTCGACACGCATCTTGGAAGACTGCCTCTTCAGCACCGCTTTCGCTTCGCCTGCCAAAGGGATTCGATTTCTTGGATATGACGCGGCGCGACGGATCCGATTCATCGGTGTGCGTCTACCATAGCCAAGAGCCGCCCATGGATCGATAACTTTACATGCTGGATTTCACGTCTTGGATGTAAAGCCGTGTCTGACAACCACGTGCAGAGGTCGTAGGCAACTGTAATAGTCAAAGCGCATTTGTGTCTTAAAGGACAGGTATATTTAAGCGGCTGTCTTCATACAGCCATGCAAACCATTGACGAACGGATGCTTTGATGCAATGAGACCAACAGAGTTTGGCTATGTGTACAGTGCCTTGGTTTGAGATTTTTTCAAACCGGAAGCTGTTGGCCATCTTGGCCTGACATGACCTGCACGCATTTTGCCACTTCCATGAAATGGTTTTGGGTGCCCAGAGAAGGGACAACGTGGGGCGAATTTATCTACGTGAGCTGCATTGCCTGTGCGGATGTATTCAGGCCGTCGGCCAATGTGTAACCTAACTCGATGTCACCAGTAGCGCCGCTTCTTATATGGTATGAAATGGAGATACCGTGAACTTAGGCATGTACTGGGATATATGCAAAATATCGCCGATGATGCGCATGGACGTAGCTGGAGGGTAAATAGGTGTTACGTGCCATGAACTCTTTCAAGATATCATTTTTGGATTGACACTTATACATAACCTTTTATCAACGCCTTGTTCTTCACCAGCTAGGACAGAACGCCATAACAATGGCGCCGATTGTTGTCATAGATATTCACGGACATTTGGTCAAAGAGGAATGCCGGAGAATAAGAACACGCCATCGGGGATGGGTCTGCAACGCCCGCTTTACCAGCGTCGCCCTGCGCGAGCATGGTCGGGTCATAACCACGGTGTGGCGGGGTCCAAGGCGATAGACAAACCTTTTTGGCCCACTGCCAGGTTACGACGATAGAACGCGTTGGATTCTTCCGCAGTGGGAGAAACCAGCGTACTGACATGCTGTCAGGACGAGTTACGTACATTGTGGAATAAAGGTCCACGCAAGAATGAGTACACCAGCCATATAGTGGTGTCATCCCTTCATAATCCATCTCATAATGTAGAGAGGTTTTACTTGGTTGCTCATTGTTTGTATATATAAATCTTCAAAGCACCTGCTACTTTTGAAGTTCAACCAGCCATGCATCGCAGATGTCCGGTGACTACGTTCCCAAGCAAGAGAGAGGAGAATTGGATTTTTAAACATGAGCTCACATCCTTTCTTATCTTGTAATGTATTCAAGATTTCATGTTGCGAACAAAGTAAGTCGTCTACGCCAGCTTCTACAGTATACAGGCTCGAGATCGTAGGTGCCCTGTAAAGATAAAACAAATTACATTGGCATAGTTTCTTTCAATTCTTTCGCTAGTGGCGGTATAATTCTGGATATGTATCATCTATTGGAACAGATAACCACAACATCCTTTCACTTTCGTACTGCCAGCATCAATAAACAGTTTCATAGCCGTCATTTTTTAAAATCGCAAAGCACCTACTTCCGAGAAGCCTGTGGAGAAGTCCGCAAGAGTTTGTGTTGGTGTATATTAGCAGAATACCTTCACATTATCTTTCGTACGTTGTTTATAGTTTTCAGTGCGCATGCAGAAATTAGCCAAATTGTTCAGTCCAGCGACAGGCCGTAATTGGTTCGATCGTTTGAAGAAATATCGCCAGCGTCTAGGGCTTACGGATTTGACGGATGGGCGTCCAATTTTGCGCCCCCAAGCTCGATGAGACCAATCAAAGCGCCAGGCTCTGTCGTACCCTGCTTCTGGGGTAGCCTGCGCTGCGCATCTGGCTCCACGCACTTGCCAAGTATTCTTCTGTATATGACAACACGTTTTTGACGCAGTATTTCTTGATTTTCTGGTTTAGGATCGTAGCTCTTCTGTTCCTTGCCATGTTGTACCTACAGCCGCATCTCTGCGGTATGCAGGTTTGAAGCGTTCATCAGAATAGCCTTAACTTGAGCTTGTGGATAGCCTTCTCCAAAGCCGCCACGATGCCACCTTTAGATTCGATTGTTTGGAACTCAGCCCAGATTTTTCGCATAATTCAGCCAATGTTTCGTACCGGGAGCCGCCTGCAGGATGCCGGTTGACGCAACTCCATTCTGTTTGTATAACTTGGATGTTACGAAACAATACGGCGAAGAAGTCGTCCGCTTTGCAGGTGGTTGTTAGACCGGGGATACTTCGAGCTGTTCAAACCGCCAACGCCAAGAGAATGCTTGTGTTGTACTGTTACGCAACAAGTTTACATATGGGTCGTATACAGTTTAATAATGATGTTCTGCCGTATTACACTTGAACCTTTGGTCCTCTTCTTCAACTTTCACTTTACATGATGCGCCCAAAGTACGCAACGCACCAATTTAGCAATTTCCATGAAGGGTAACACCATGGAGAATGTAGACATCGCCATCTTAGCGATGGTGTGTATATCGATGTTCCGTTGTGCAATTGACGCACGTAACAGAGCAGCTGTTGCCAATGCGTAGCCACTTCTGTACATCGTTAGCGCCGCCAAATTAGCGTATACATCGCCAGACCAAGGTATTGTTTTAAAGCTCTGGAGCTTGTTCTTTAGCCACACAACGGTATGCCATTCATCAAAGGCTGTGTCTAAGGAAATATGCAATACGCCGTCTTTGGCCAAACGCCAGGGGTCTGCACACGAGACCTTTCAAGTCAGCTGTTTGTTTTGAGGCCTTTCTGATGGCTGCCCAGCATACCGAGCTGAATAGCCATAGAAGCACCTGTTTCAATGTATAAAGTTTTCTTTAAAGATTGACTTGATTCATTCGTGCAGTCATCCATAATTGGACAAAGACTGCTACAACATAACGGATGCGCCTACTTGCACCATCTTGATGGCGGCGCGTCGCTTCATCCGTCGGATGTTGTGGATGGTGCCGCCTTTTACAATTTCATGCAAACTTGCATGATTGGCATCTTTAGGCAAGGAATCGTCGTACTGGGATACGCCCCAAGACTGCTAATATAACACTTGCCTTAGTGCCATAGAACTCCTTGCCCCAGGTATACACCTTTTGGAATTTTTTCTCCATGGAGTGCAGGTGTGTAAATTGGCTGCAACGTAATACCTTCATAGTTTTAGTGAACATCTTCTTGTGGAGTCAACCACCACCTTTAACCTTTCAGCTTCAGCCTGCCATTGTTCATACGGCCAGTTTCAAATTCGTCCAAAGGATACAGGTGCTGACGGTGGCGATATTAAATCTTTGTCAGACATACTCTGTTTTCCTTTCGCTCGAAATATACCGAAACGGCGCACCGTACCTGCGAAATGTTATATCTAGATCACTCGAGCTTTCCCTGCTTAGATTACATCAACCTGCGTCTGTATCCGTGAACTAATGTAATTATAAAGCCCGATTCATATGGCTAATAGCACAGAACAACAAAAAACGTGCCACCGAAATGACGTAAGGTTTCTTATTGAAGGTACCAAAAAACACTGAAGCCAGCACTGATCGCCTGTCGCTCGTGGGTACACTGGATTATCCGTAGAGCAGTTCTCACCGGCTCCGGGCTCATCTACTCGCTTTCGCTTATTCCCGTTTCTCCAGTGACGCCGAATGACAGGCTCTCGTCCTTACGGTGGCAGGACCCGCATCGGCTTCTACCGATTTCTCTATTAAGTCTTAGCACCTATTCTCTATATTCGTTGTTCGGTGTGCATTTAAGATTACTGATCAATGAACACTAAATTAATCATAAGTACCATTTTTAGGTTATAACTGAAGTCATATGCTAAAAATGCATAATTCTGTTTAAGTATTGTTGAATGGTTAAAAATGATTTGCCTAGCCGCCAACTATACTATCAACGATATAGCGGTACGTAATACGAGAGGTTACATCATGGAATGAAATAAGCAAGGGCTCAGTACGACTTTACTCTGTTGCTTAATCTGAGGTTGCTCCCTATATTGAGCTTTTCTTAATCAAGTTTCTTCGCTTTTCAGTTGCTATCACCGCATCGCCGACCGGTGTTTGGATGTTTTCATGTTATCATCCTCACGATCGCCAACAACTGCGCATCGATATCACTATTTACGCATAACCTTACTCAATTAGGCTATTGGCCTGGCTGCTGTGTTGATTAGTATCAATTGGTTTCACCTATCGTGGCTGTTACCAACCAACACGTTCTCGATACTAGCCTCGGATACTATCAATCCACTACTCAATGTATTACTGGGTATCATCATCTATAAAACTGCCTGTCATTCTGCAAAATTAAGCATCGCTTCTTGCCGTGCTAGGCTGTATCATATTATAAGAGCTACAGGCTCGTTTGCCGACCGTTTCCATTACTAACCGTAACTTTCAGCCTCTATGGAGCCGTCAAAAAAACGACTCACATCATCATTTTGACATTGGCGGGGCGTGGCTTCCCAGCCACCTATAGCTCTGGTGCTAACAGTAGATACTACATCATAGTCTTTGTTAGCTTAGGCCCCACTGGTCTACTACTCGTTTGTTCAGGCCTTACTGTCCCATTGCCTAATCCTTTTTCCATATAGAATAGATTTAGCTGCGCCATAACGTGTTAGGATTCTTGTACCTCTCCAACTATACATGACTTTTCTTGGCCATCTTCTGCTGTGGTGAAAACTTTGCTTTTCACAAATGATAAACCCTTCGGTTTATTATATGGACGCGTGTTATTATTCTCGTTATCAGCCAAGTACAACGCATTGTTAGCCTAAAAAGCAAAGTATATCCTATATTATCAACTAAAAAGCTGTATAAAATGCACTCAACATTTGATACAGCTTTCTTATAATACATTATGTATCCAAATATTTCTTATCTAATTCGATTTATTTATATTCATACTGTTATTTTTAAAACTATTGCCAATGACTAATAGAACCTAGACCAATGGTCCCACTATACAGCTAAAACAGTCAAATACAGATGAGATAAGTAATAATTCCATCAACAATTGTTTTACGTATATACGTGTTACTATAAAGAGGCCTGAAGGACAGATTTACTTAAACTACTGTTAAAATGCCATTTTGAAAGAACAGGACTAAAATAAAGGAGGACTATAAATTTATATATCTTATAATCATGATGACGCCGATGGTTTCTGGTGAGTTTCAGACTTAGCATATACAAGTAGTACGAGCAACATTAAACAGGCTTGTAACTAATGCACAAGAAGCAATGGAACTGTATATTTTAGGGTATGGAGGACGGGAAAGATTACCAACACATCTATTCTTGCTTACTGTGTACGAATACAACTATCTACGCTGATACAAACAGACGATTTAGCTAAAATAGTAATCCGTAAAAGAAAACCCAACAACAATTTACTATGAAGCAGTGAAACTAACAGAGGTATCAATTTCTTAAATTCTGCAAAAGAGCATTAATGAAAATGTAAATTTACCATCAATTACTTAGTAAAATTAGAACTGGTCCATGCAATAACTGCTGGGTGATAATATGATACAAAAGCATCCACAAATTGTTACGAAATAGGCAATAATTTTAGTACATATATTACATCCAAACCATATACTATGACGATATTTAATCGCGCACTTATCGACATTCGGAAGATAGCGCACCCCAAATGGGGCTTTCGCATTAAGTTCAGCTTCTTCCAATTACCAGCGCAATATACGTTACAAAACAACCTACAAATACTAAATATGTAAGGAATGAGGTGTTTCTATATTATGTTGGGTTATAAACTGACCAGTCACCGACCGTAGACACAAGGTATAGAAAACAAACCAATATATAAAATCCTGTCACTTAACTTTATAACCGGCGAATCATCTGTTTTGTCCATATCTATAATCCAACTAATGTTTTAAATCGCGCATTATTGTGAAAAGCGCTTCCAAGTAGTCTTGTTCTGCGGCCACAGCACACAGGTGGATTAATGTTGTACTTTTCAAAGCCAATCAAGGGCCTTATTATCATCCTTAGTGCCATAAATGAAGTACTTATTATAGCAAACCGGACCAGAAATATTACTAAGGTCCTTTTTCATCTTCTTTTTCAAACCATTGTTTGGAATCTCGTTTAACTGACCTTGACTTGTACACCATGGCCATATTATAGTAATTAGCGTTATTTGGATCTAAGTCATATGCCTTTAGTGTCTGCTAATCGCTGGCTGTGTCGCCATGTAAAGCCGTTGCAAAGCCTCACTGAAATGAGCTTCCAGAACTGTTAAGTTATCTTTAATGAAACAGCACTCTCGATGGCTTTAGCATAATCTTTTCAGAGATAGGCAGCAGCGGCAACTAAATGATTATCTTGATAGTCATTTACTACTGTCTTGAGGAGAATTGTACTAGAATAATAATATTGCTTTCTGTGTGCTAATATTTATTATTCTGATTTACTCCACAACCACTAATAAATATAAATAATGCAGTATAGGCAAGAAATTCTTCTCCTTCATATATTCCAATTAAATAATCTCCAAGATACATATCATATTGATATAATAAAAATACCTCAGAAAGTGTTATGTGGAAGGTTGTTTCATATGCCTCTGGGGTGCTTACTTTTCTTGTTGTCCGCCCTAGCAGTAACTACCTACAGCTATTGGTAACAATAAGAACAAAAATAAACAAGAAAAGGACAGAGCTGCCACTGTTAGCTTTTTATTCTATTATGAGTAATTTCATACACTCTACTACCTGCATGTTCTTAATGAAAATAAGCCCTAATAGATAATACTAGAATCTTATTCAAGTAATATTGTTTTGTGAAACAACGGTCTAGTGAATGCAACGCCTACAGATGATTTTGCTCACCGAATAATTTCACATATGGAGCTGGGCTTACGCCTAATGTGCTTGCCGTATTCAATTTCACCAATAAGTCTTTTGTAGCAGATTTGTTAAGTTCGGGTGTGAAGAAACCTTTTTGTCAACAAAGCCGTCGCACATAAAGTTTAATGTTGAATACATGATCGGTGAGGCGCGCCAAATCTTCAATGTGAAATTTGTTCAAGATTTAATCTTACATTGTTTGTACGATAACTCGTTCATCGCATTTTTCAATATCGAGATGCGGCACAACATGTTGCACAAGAATTCAGAAATATCGTTGTTCTAAGTCAGCATATGTTTGAAAGCATGGTTGAAGCATGCTATGGTCGGTGCAATTGGTGTTACCATTTTGGATGCTGTAATGCATCGTGCAAGTCTTTTTACCAGCCCGTTCATGAACGTCGTCGTAGTTTTCCAAAGCTCCAAGCCACAGCAAATTTTCTGATGTCTATTGGTAAATAATATCGATATGAGCCTTGTTTACGAAACTTTCCACGACTTGTTGTAAGCTACGATCGTCGTCATAACCTTGGTTTTGGACTTTGGTACGCAGTTCCTGAAGTACTGAAGTATACAACCTTTTTCAAAGTTAAGTTGGTTTAATGGGTTTCTCAATCTATAATGGTTGTATGAGCGTTGTCTTAGAGTAAAAGTACGGTATATGCTCCATGTAAACCGTCAATGTCTTAAAATTGCCATACGCATGTGTTGAGGCAATGCCTTCAGAAACACGCCAGCACAACCATTGATGTTGACCACGGAGGATTGTCGTAAATCTTCATTCCTGGTGCGGGTGGATGATACATGCATGGACAATGCGATTTGAGCAGTGTCGATGCTGGTGAGCAAACCCTTTACATAGAGCAGGCTACACAGGGTTTCCTGTATGTTGTGCTTTTCTAATGGTGCAATGTGAAGTTACCTTCGTTTCTGAGCGTTTCGTTTCGCGCAACAACATACGTTGACGTAGCGTCAATGTTGATGCAACTTAGACAATGTTTTCTGAGAAACCGCATTCCCGCCCACGGGTGTGAAAGCATCTCGATAGCACATTTATTGCCTTTAGAGTTTCTTGTACATCTGGATCGTCTGTAATTAATTACATCAGGGGTTCAAAGATATGGTGGGTCCAAAGATATGGCTTTTGATGCGACGATTGATTTCGTACGCTTTTGCCCATTCCATTTCATGAATAGCGCTTCTATACAGCCTGTACCACCAGTGGCTTTAAAGAACCACCGAAACCAGACCACGCGCTCAAGACATTTCCTTTTACTAAATCGCCAAAGTTCTTATTATCTTTAGGATCGCTGAAATCAGGTGTGATATTAAAGTGAACATTACCAGACAGAAACATGATGACAATTACCGTCTACAGAATCATATTTATGGAACAATTCACTAATCATTTCCGATGCCCATAGTGAAGTCTTCGATTTGGAAGCATACGTCTTGGTAATAACAGTGGTGCCTTTTCTACGTTGACCGCCAACGATTGGCAAGATACTACCCTTACGGATAGCCACCAAGAATCGTATTCTTTGGGGTCTTGAGAATAAAGACTAGGGGATAGCTGTGGGAATATCTTTCAGTGGTCTTTAATGAAAACCAGGTTTTGATCACTATTTCTTTCGTGTAGCTTTCAGTTTGGAACAAAGATGGCACTTGTGTGCCTTCAGGCTACTCACGAACCCAATTCAGGTACGTTTCAAGGCTGAACGGCGCGCAGGACTGATGATCCATCGCTGCGGCGATAACCTTTTCGCGGCCCACATATTGGCATTTACAACTGCAAGGATGCATCTCGTTCAATGTTTTTGAAGAACATGGGCCACAGCGCTATGAACACGTCTTCAACCGTGTTATTTTCACTTCGAATACAAGCCCAGTGTACCTTCGGAACCGATAAACAGAGTAGTTGATGATGTCGATAATATCTTCAAAATCAGGGGAGTTCAGCCGTAGCCTGTTGTATTTTAATTTTATGTTGTGGTGAATTAAATGCGTCAATTCTTCGTCAAGCCAATGTCTTTGCCTGGTACAAGATAACTACCATTTGAGGTTTTCTTTGAGGAATTCGATCGATGCTTCTTTTGGTCAGTTGTAAAATTAGAGCCGTCTAATAAAACGACGCCGATGGGCGAATTGTTTTGCGGTTGCGCCGTACACAGCACATGCCAGGGTTATTATTCCAAAATACCATACTATTGCTGTAGCAAGCGTTTGCGGGATGGACCAATTTTACGATTGTGGGGTTTCAATAAATCACGTTCGCGTCAGAACCGATAACACCACACTCCACGTTTAAGGCTTTGCCATCGTCGGTAACTTCATTTTGAAAATACATCGACGACACACTTTGATGAGCACGTCTTCACTGGAACACCAGACAACGAAGAACCAGCTACCCGGAATAAATGGTGTGCCACATTGTTGGCACAAACGGGCAGGCGTCTTACTTCCCGTTCGTCCTCGGCACACAGCAACGCTTTGGTAAATAACTATAGCAGGACATCAACACCATATGCATAACGACGTAAATGATCGGTATACACGCGACGCTGACTCTCTTTTGCCTCCTTGGCAAAAGCGTTCATAATCTAATAAAGCGTACTCCTTGTATTTCTCCTATCTCGCGGAGACATAACAATACGTAACTGA
>BNJU01000055.1_pt1 | contig 47141 bp, 58 predicted proteins | sample 8539281 | NCBI WGS metagenome assembly BNJU01 (sample SAMD00202456, study PRJDB9452) | human saliva metagenome | isolation source: human saliva | place: Japan
TTCAGAATTTAGATTATAACTATTCATTATAAAAAAATAGCAATGTACGATACATTCATACATTGCTATTTACTCGTTGATTTGTTTTTTTATATGTAATCAATATAAACGGTCCTCTATCCTACAAGCTGTAGAATAAGTAATCCGCTTATTAAGCAAAAGTTCAGGTTATAGGATATTTACAGCCTCATAAGTAGGTTGTACAACCCATTCACCTTTAGCATTCATAACGCCCCATTTTCCTTTGGACTTAACAGAGCTAAAACCATGATTAAAAAGACTTCACATCTTCTATAATATTATTAGTATCTCTAAATAATACATGACCATCATTATCGATAATAGTATATGCGTCTTTACCTGTATGAACCCATGTTACAGTATCACTGTTAAATGGCTCAATAGTCGCTTCTGTTTGAGCAGAATATAATGATTTCCCCGTAGACATATTGATAAGATTTTTAACATGGTCTTTCACTACTACTAAACGATCTGTACCGGCAAAGGAAATAGAATCATATTTGAAGGATACCACTTGTTTACCAGTTGAAACATCAAAGACACCCCATTTATCACTGCTATTATCTTTTAATGCTAACAAACCGTTAAACTTATCCATTTCACCTGCATCGTAATCACCAGGTTGAATAACGATTTCACCTTTACGATTAACAAAGCATAATTTACCAGAGTCTTTGATTACAGTTCCATAAGATGTCATAGGCCATACTTTATCTTTTTTACTGTCAATCACAATATTGCCATTACGGTCAATATAACCACGTTTTGCACCATCATATACAAAACCACCTACATGATAATGATGACCGCCCAAGAGAGCACCACCTACAATGCCACCAACGATAAAGCCACCTACTAGACCACCTAGGTTAAAACCACTTACGGAACGACGATATTCAGCAAGGCCATTACGATAGCCATATATCTCTTTAGAAGGTGCAACGAATAACTCTTTACCAGTACCATCAATAGCTACAATTTTACCTTTTGCATTTTTAACAAATGCACGATCTTCACTAAAACCAGTTAACACTTGACGGAATTGCGGTTCAATTACAACCTTATCATCTGCTGTTTTAAAACCGTATTTTCCTTTTTTTGTTTAAATTCTACAAAGCCATCACTTGCATACTCTTGTGTAACTTCTTGTTTAATACGGTCTTTTAAAGCTTCTTCTTCGGAAATTTCCACACCTTTAGGTGTTACCCAAGTTTCTGTTTTCTTATCTACTTGAGCTAATACATTACCAGTCTTATAGTCAACATCGCGAATTTCTTTATATTTAGGTTCGATTGCTACGGTTCCATCTGGACGAATAATCCCCCATTTACCGCCTTGTTTCATAGATGCTAGCACACCATGTTCAAGAACTTCATCATTTTTGAAAGTCATCCCTTTGCCAGACTTCAAAGATTTTGGTACATCGCGATATGGGTTTAATACATCAGATACATCGGCAGCAATGTATCCTGCCATGGCACTACGTTCTTCTAGTTTTTGAGGTGTCATTACACCTACGCTAGTACTTGTCGATGTAGTTCTATGAGTTTCCTCCGATTTCCACGTAGTAGAAGATGCGGATGTACTATGTTGCTCACGTGTTACACGCGTACTAGTAGATGTTGGTGTATCTGTATTTGTTACAGTTGTGGTACTAGTAGATGTTGTAGTGGATGCTGCAAAAGCACTAGTGGACATAGCCGCCAACACACATGCGACTAATAAAGATTTCTTGTTGAGTTTCATAAATCTCTCCTCTTATTACTCAAAGGTCTATACATATAAAAAATATATAAATAATTATTAATATAAATTATACTATATAGCTCTTTATATATACAATAAATTATGAAAAATTCTTCATCCATTATTTTTTTGCTATAATAGGACCTATGAAAACAGCAACCATAATCGACTTGATTGTAGATGCTAATATACACACGCAATCAATGAATCATATTATAAAACAACAGCATATTTCACAGCGCATGCGCCGGCGTCTAAAAAATGATGGTATCATCACCATTAACGGACAACCAGCTACATGGGATACCTTAGTTCACGGCGGCGATCAACTACTTATGAAATTAGCACCAGAGCAAAAATTTTCACGGACCCAAATGGATCTAGAAATCGTATACGAAGATGAGTATATCCTCGCCATTAATAAAGCTGCCGGTGTCCTTATGCACCCTACCTCGACGGTACGCGATGGAACATTGGCAAATGGCGTTCTCTATTATTATGACGAAACCGAACAAGCTCATGACTTTCACCCCGTCCATCGCCTCGATAAGGACACATCGGGCATCGTCATCATCGCTAAAACATCGGTAGTACAACACGCCTTTGATAAGCAATGCACAAAATTTCAAAAGGTCTACGACGCCATTGTTGAAGGCACTCTGCCAAGCCAATCGCTAACTATTAAATGGCCCATTGGGCGTAAAGCAGGTAGCATCATCGAACGGTGTTGCACATCAATTGGCAAACCGGCTCGTACTGATGTGACGGTATTGGCACGCCACATTGTTTCCCATCCTGTACAAATGGATAAATTTGAGCACGCAACAGGTTCTGACTCATGTGCAATGTGTATTGCATACGGGCCGGACCCATCAAATTCGCGTTCACCTATCCCATTTAGGTTTTCCTTTAGCTGGTGATGATTTATATGGCGGTCATTTAGATTATATCCATCGTCAAGCATTGCACGCTGGCTACCTAGCTTTCACCCATCCTATGACACAAGAATACGTAGAACTACGAGCACCTCTACCAAAGGATATGAGCGATTTACTACATCTATAACATATTAATCTACAAAACAATATAAAATTGTGGTGCTTTATATCGTTTCTTGATATACTAACAATGAATAGATATGTATCATCATAAGTTGATGACAATACTTTCAAAATACATACAATCGGCTATAAAGCCAAGGAGGACAACATGCCATTAGTAACGACTACGGAAATGTTCAAAAAAGCTTATGAAGGTGGCTACGCAGTAGGTGCTTTTAACGTTAACAATATGGAAATCGTACAAGGTATCGTCGATGCAGCAAAAGAGGAACAATCCCCTCTTATTTTGCAAGTATCTGCAGGTGCTCGCAAATATGCTAAACATATTTATCTTGTAAAACTAGTAGAAGCAGCATTGGAAGATAGCAATTTACCAATCGCTCTTCACCTTGACCACGGTGATTCTTTTGAAATCTGTAAAGATTGCGTAGACGGCGGTTTTACATCTGTTATGATTGACGCTTCTCACCATGATTTTGAAGAAAACGTAAAAATTACAAAACAAGTTGTTGAATACGCTCATGCGCACGGTGTTGTAGTAGAAGCAGAACTTGGTCGTTTGGCTGGCGTCGAAGATGACGTTAACGTATCCGATGCAGACGCTCGCTTCACAGACCCAGAACAAGCTGCTGAATTCGTAGCATTAACAGGGGTTGATTCCTTGGCTATCGCTATCGGTACAAGCCATGGTGCTTACAAATTCAAAGGCACACCATACCTCGACTTTGAACGTTTGGAAAAGGTTGGTAAATTATTGCCTAACTTCCCTATCGTATTGCATGGTGCTTCCTCCGTATTGCCTGAATTCGTAGCAAAATGTAACGAATTTGGTGGCAATATCCCTGGCGCACAAGGCGTACCTGAAGAAATGCTTCGCAAAGCAGCGCAAATGGCGGTTTGCAAAATCAACATCGATACAGACCTTCGCCTTGCTATGACTGCATCTGTACGCGAATACTTGGCACAAAATCCATCCGAATTTGACCCTCGTAAATATTTAGGACCTGCTCGTGACGCTATTAAAGGCATGGTAGCTCACAAAATTAAAGATGTATTAGGTTCTTCTCACAAACTATAATCTATGGCTAGTGGATTTGTAAAAGGAACCTTAATCTTAACCATTGCCGGTTTCGTAGTGAAAGCCATCGGTAGTATCAACTGGATTCTTCTCTCCCGTATCTTGGGCGGGGAAGGCATCGGGATCTACCAGATGGCCTTTCCTATCTATTTGTTATTATTACAAATTTCGAGCGCAGGTGTGCCGATTGCCATCTCTATTTTGACGGCAGAACGATTAGCATTACACGACTACGGTGGTGCTAAACGAGTATTTAATATTTCTTTCACAATGCTGACCATTACGGGCTTTATCGCCAGCTTGGCCATGTACTTTGGCGCAGATTGGCTTATCTCTAGCGGTCTCATTGCTGAAAGCCGTGCCTACTACTCAATCATCGCACTTGCTCCGGCAGTATTCTTTGTAACGTGGATTTCCTGTTTCCGCGGCTACATCCAAGGTTATGAAATGATGACCCCAACGGCGGTCAGCCAAATCGTAGAACAACTATTGCGCGTTATCGTCATGCTCGGTGCAGCGGCCATCTTATTGCCATATGGCTTACCTGCTGCAGCTGGCGGTGCTAGCCTAGGTGCTGGCGTCGGAGCCTTTGGTGCCTTCCTCGTGCTCTTGTACTATTACTACAAATTGCCTAAGGCTAGTAGTACTGGTGAAAGCTACGATGGTCCACGCGAATCAGCCAAGGAAATTTTATCGCGACTGTTATCGTTGTCCATTCCGATTTCCTTAGCCAGCATCATGTTACCATTAACGGCCAATCTTGATTTGCTCATCGTACCACGTCGCCTATTAGACGCTAATTTCCCGATGAATGAAGTAACAGAACTGTTCGGTTATCTTACAGGTATGGCAGTGCCGCTCATCAACTTGGCTACTATTATTACAGCGGCCCTTGCTACAAGCATCGTGCCAGCTATCTCTCATGCTTTTGCTAAGCGAGATCATGAAGGTATTTACGAACGCACTGCTGGTTCTATGCGCTTAACATTTATGGCAACCGTACCATTTACGGTACTATTATATGTACTTGCGGCACCAACTGTTACGTTGATTTACAATGCACTAAAGCAGAACTAGCAACCCAAATCACTGCGTTCTCTATCTTCTTCCTCGGCGTGCACCAAGTAACGACGGGTATCTTACAAGGCCTTAACAAGCCACGTATTCCGGTTATTAATATGGGGATTTCATTAGTCATTAAAGTCATCCTTAACTGGACATTGACAGCTATTCCTTGGCTTGGCATCGGCGGTGCCGCTTGGGCAACCGTAGCCGACATCGGCTTTGCAGCCTTACTCAATTTGATTTACATCAAAAAATACACAGGCTACTTCCTCGATATTTCCCTTCTATGGAAAAACGTGGTCAGTGCCGGTGTCATGGGTATACTCATCTTTATGAGTTACCACTACTTAACAGATATCTTACCAATGTGGGTTAACTTCATACTCACAGGTATCGAAGGTTTATTACTCTACGTCATCATCATGGTTCTTTTAAAAGGGCTTAACAAAAACGATGGTGCTAGCATGCCACTTATTGGTAGATTCTTTAGATAATTACATATACAAATAGTAAGAGGACCGACTCGTTTGAGCCGGTCCTCTTTTTACTAAGCGATATATATGCATCGCTTAATATAATCATATAGAATCACAATCTATAATAATTTATTTTTTCTTGTTCAATTGTTCCGATATATTTCGTTCAATTAAAAACTTTGGCATGCCTAAACCCAATTTAAATCTACCATAATCCTCTTTATTATGCTTGTAATCTACATATTGAACGATATCACGTAATTTAAAATTACTTACATGCACATCATGAGGTTTGACCATATAGTGAGTATAAAGATGCGTATCATCAAATACAGTCATCACAAATAAAGTATCTTTTTCGCCCTTAACTTCATAATAAGCACCTGGTAAAGCATCATTCCATACAGTAGCAAATTGAATAGGCTTACCTTCATTTAATTGATCTGCACCAACAAATCCAATTAGAGAATGATACATGATATTCTGTTTCTTTGGATCGTCTCGTTTAAAAAGAGGTCTTACGGAAATAGACTCTTTAATTTTACCAGACTTAAAATATTCGACTTGGCTACCATTTTTAGTGACTCTTGTACCTAAAGATTTACTATTTTTTAAAATTCTGAACGTAAAAGGTCCTCTATGTACTTCAGAGGTATATTCTAATATATCACTAGCAGGTTTTACCGATGGCAATACAATATTCGCCAAACCATTCATAGTGGCTTTAACTAGTGCATCATCACCTTTAGAACTTATCTTTTTAACGACTCCTTTTGGAAGCATATATCCAATATGATAAGAAACCGTCGGCTGTTTTGGCATAGTAAAATTGATTGTTCCTTCTACCAAATCATTCTTATATACGATTGAATCCCATGTAGCCTTTTCAACGGTTGGATATGTAAAAGTATTAGCACCTAACACCTTTTCACTAATTTTTTTATTACCTGCTATGGGATTATATCTTTTATAAAACACTTCTTTCATAGCATCAGAATTTAACTTACTATATGGTATATTCGTATCTTCCCAGTTATCACCCTTAGGCTGTGGCCTTAACTCGTAATACCACTCCCCATTATAGGTCATTACTCCACCTGCACTGATTAATTCTTTATGCTTCCCCATACCTCCCTTAGCCTGAGCTACAATGCTTGGTTGAGGTATAGTAAATTTTATATTCGCTCCATTTTCTTTTAAGATAAACACAGTACTAGAGTATCTAACACCATGATTTAATTCTCTTGTATGATATATATCCATTGGTGTTTTCGACATATCATAATTAGGAATCGATGTATTATCTCTTGTAACCTTTTCTACAATTCTTTGATCCATTTGTCTAGATTGTGAGGTATTCTTTCGATAATTTTGATATTCATCAGCAGATATGGATGCATCGGCACCAGGAATATTTACATCTATCGCATAGGACTGCCCCATGCCAAACGTTAATCCGAGTAAACCTAATGCTATTACACGTTTCCAGTTCATATATTTTCTCCTCAATTCATACTCTACACGCTAAGACTCATTATACCTAATTATTAATTTTTTTATCAATTTTCTATAAATTTATTTTAGAATCATCCAGTATTAGCTATATTTACACAAATGCAATTCCTACTTGCGTAATATGCTATAGTATATTTTAGGAAAAATGAATTATAATTATATTGTACTTAATGTACAGTATTTTACACATTGAGGTGATGTTATGAAAAAACCATTAATTGGAATTTCCGGCAATACGCTACGCGATAACAGCGGCGCTTATGTCGATTTAATCCGTTCTTATGTGAATCAGGATTATGTCCGCTCCATAGAAGAGGCCGGCGGCATTCCTATTATTATTCCTTTTACAGAAAATTTAGAGCAAGCAAAGGAAACCATTGATATCGTCGATGGCCTCCTCCTTACAGGTGGGCATGATGTGTATCCGCTCAATTATGGCGAAGAACCATTACGAGGCATTGGTGATGTATTCCCTGAGCGCGATCAATTTGATTTCGCTTTGCTTGCAGCAGCAGAGGCGCGAAATATTCCTGTATTTGCCATCTGTCGCGGTTGCCAAATCGTGAATGTCTATCGTGGTGGTTCCTTGTACCAAGATTTGCCATATGATGAAAATTGCACGATTAAGCATAGCCAAAATCAAACGCCGTCATTACCTACGCATACGGTAGAAATTAAACTCGATTCTAAATTAGCTCAAATCATCGGCACAACCACATGGATTACAAATTCTCATCATCATCAAACGTGCCGTAATATTGGTGAAAGCTTAGTTATTACCGGCCGTGCTAAGGATGGTACAGTAGAGGCCTTAGAGGATACGAGTCGTCCATGGTTTGTGGCTACTCAATTCCATCCAGAAATGATGCATGTAAAAGACGTACATGCTAAAGCATTATTTAAAGCCTTTGTCGATGCTACTAAGGAGGCTAACTAATGGATAAGAAAAGTAAATTCGGATTTTGGAGTATCGTACTCCTCGGTATCAATGGTATCGTTGGTACTGGGATTTTCCTATTACCTAATAAGGCCTATGCTATTATTGGGTCAGCCAGTTTAGGCGTCCTTCTATTTGATGCAATTATTGCAGGGTGTATCGCCTTGTGCTTTGCCGAAGCGGCTAGTCTTTTCACACGTAATGGTGGCCCCTATCTATATGCTAAACATGCATTAGGTGACTTTTGGGGATTCGAGGTAGGCGTCCTTAAATGGATTGTAACCGTTATCGCTTGGGCCGCCATGGCCGTTGGTTTTGCTACAGCGCTAGGTGCTGCAGTCCCAGCCTTAAGTGGCGATTTAGCAAAGGACGTCATTTCATTCATATTAATCGTAGGCTTAACAATCGTAAATATATTTGGTGTAAACGTATCTAAGTTCGTTAACAACTTGATTACAATTTCTAAATTAGTGCCTCTCACCCTATTTATCGCTATTGGTATATTCTTTATTAACGGCGCTAACTTTACACCTGTATTTCCACAAGATACCTATGTAGATGGATCCTTTGCGCAAGCAGCCGTTCTTCTCTTCTTTGCTTATACAGGATTTGAGGTTATCGCTATTGCCGCAGAGGATATGAAAAATCCTAAAAAGAATTTACCTCGTGCCATTATCATGTGTATGCTTCTTGTATCTGTCCTTTATATGGCAATACTTGCTGTTTCCATCGGTGTTTTAGGTTCAGACCTTGCTAATACAAAAGCACCGGTACAAGATGCTTTCAATGTAATTGTAGGCCCAATTGGTATGTACATTGTACTAGCAGGTACATTAATTTCTATGGGCGGCATTAATTTTGCTGAAGCCTATTACGCACCGCGTATTGCTACATCTATGGCCGAAGACGGTATGTTACCAAGTGCCTTAGCTAAACGCAATCGCTACAATGCACCATATGTAGCAGCGATTGTTACTGCCATTGCCAGCGTACTACTTGCATGGTCTGGTTCGTTTACAACCCTTGCTGCTATTAGTGCGGTATCCCGTTTTACACAATACCTACCAACATGTTTAGCAGTCATCATATTCCGTCGTAAATGGGCTGATAAAGAACGGTCATACACAATTCAGGTGGTTACACCGTTCCAGTTATCGCCATTGCTACATCCCTTTGGATGCTTGGCCAAGCCCAAACCAACCAATTACTTTGGGGCCTCGGCGGATGTATCGTCATCCTTCCACTCTACATTTGGTACTGGCGCAAGAAAAAAGCTGGCCTAATCCGCGAAAAAGAAGATATCTAATTACATATTTGCACACAAAATAGGCAGGAGCTCGCTCCTGCCTATTATTATTTCTAAGTCGCCTATATAGGGCCTCTATAAAATTAGAACAGGCCTGTTCTATTTCTAGACACACCTATATACAGCCTCTGTAAAATTAGTACAGGCCTGTTCTATTTCTGAACACACCTATATACAACCTCTATAAAATTAGTACAGGCCTGTTCTTTTTCTGAACACACCTATATACAGCCTCTGTAAAAATAGTACAGGCCTGTTCTATTTCTAAACGCACCTATATACACCTTCTATAAAATTAGTACAGGCCTGTTCTATTTCCGAGCACACCTATATACAGCCTCTATAAAATTAGTACACGCCTGTTCTATTTCCGAACACACCTATATACAGCCTCTGTAAAATTAGTACAGGCCTGTTCTTTTTCTGAACACGACCTATATAAGACCACTAAAAGATATAGAACAGGTCTGTTCTATCTCTTTCAGATTAATAGTCTGTAAAAGGTTCCTCTTCTACAGGTTCTGTTAAATTTTCCTCAATATAACCGTATTCATCAATGGATTCTTCTTCGTCTCGCGTATCAATGTATATGCTGATTACGGCTAATCCACCTTGTTCGTTAAGGCTCACGATAAGGCTCATAGGACCATATACTAAAATAAGATTATCATCTTCATCACGAATGATGTGTGGCACGGCATCAAAGTGTTGATTCATGAGTTGATCAAAGTAGTCCTCTACATCGAGGCCATTTTCTAGTGTAATAGATTCTGCATCACCTTTTTGGAACACTACCTCGTATCTTCATCGATGAATTGGTAGAAATCATCGATATCAAAGTTATCTGTTTCAAGCCATATGCTTAGGGCTGCAATCCAGTCTTTCACAGTGTGCGGCACAATTGGGAAACGATATGGTGTTTCATCTAAGGATAAACGAAGATCATCGTATTCAAACTCATAATTTTCTTGGCTAGAAACGATGCAGTCAATACGGCCATCCTCATTGATATCAACAAACAATATATACGCGTATTGGTCGCCCTCTTCATAGGCAACGGTCAAACCGTGACGGCCCTCATGAAATAAAGCGCCTTCTTCGTATACCTCTGTAATATGTATAACACGACAGATAACAGGTACATGGTCAGATTGGATGGAATCAACCATGGCCGTTAAAAATTCTAAGCTTTCACATTTATTACGAGCAATAATGCCTCGTCCCGTAGAAACATATTCGCAATCATCGTCGAGCATGGCTTCAACACCATGAAGATTTGCGGATTCTAACGTGGCTTTCATCAATAATAAAGATTGTATTTCAGTCATACTAATCCTCCAAATATTTTCAACTAGTATACTAATTGTATCATAGACTAATTTAAAATTCTCGGTCCATGTCATATAATGGAATAAGATTATATAGATTTTGGAGGTTCCCATGAAATATACAACTATCGTATTCGATTGTGACGGCACATTGCTAGATACGTTAACAGATTTACGCAATGCGGTGAATTATGTATTGCGCGCTCATGATTTGCCAGAACGGTCGGTTCCTGAGGTGAAAGCAGCCCTTGGCAACGGCGTTGCACATTTGATGCGTCAATCACTGCCAGATTCCATTTCGGAGGCTGAATTCAACACCTATCTAGATGAATTCAAAACCTACTATGGTGAACATTTACAAGATTATACGGCACCATATCCTAGCATACTTGACGTATTAGATACATTACGTGCTAAGGGATATAAACTCGCCATTGTTTCTAATAAAATCCAAGAAGGTATTACTCCATTAAATAAGGAATACTTTGGTGATCGTTTACCAGTAGCTATTGGCGAACGCCCTGGATTACAACGTAAACCAGCACCAGACATGGTATTACAAGCATTAAAAGAATTAGGTTCCACACAAAGTGAATCCATCTACATCGGCGACTCGGAAGTAGATGTAGCGACAGCCAAAAACTCTAGCCTACTATGCATCGGCGTTACATGGGGCTTTAGAGACGAACAATTACATAAAGATTTAGGCGTCAAACACATTGCTCGAAAGGCAGAAGATATCGTAACGATTATCGAAGCGCTTAATGCATAAGAAAACGACTAGTACCATATACATATGTATATGGTACTAGTCGTTTTATATTGTATAGATTTACATTCCTATACCAAATATCGTTAATATTTCCATAATAACGGGTATAACGAATACGAACAATACGGAGCTAATGGTCACGAGCCCTGTGGCAAATGGCAAATCAGAACCTGCTTCATTCGCTACGATTGGCAATACGGCGATTACCGGTCCTGCGGATTGAACGATGAATGTGACGACCGCAACGGGATCCAATGTAATGCCCATGAGGTATTTTGTAGCATATATAACGCAGAACATGATAAACGGTGCTACGGCAAAACGGCCAATGATACCACCGATGGAATCCTTATTTAAACGCATGCTTTTAAGGCCCGCATCATGTAATACGATACCAATATATAGCAAGGATAATGGTGTTACCATATTCCCTATATAGTTCAACGTATTATGTAATACCGTTGGCAATGGAATCTCAGCATATAAGAATATTAACGCCAAGAAAAAGCCCAATAATGGCGGTGGCAATAATTTTTTCCAAGAAAACTTGCGTACCAAGGTGCGAAAACTTTCACCATGGCTAGCACCATTCGTAGGTAATGGATCAGCCTCAATAAGGAATACACCAAACATCCATACAGATATGGTATTACCAATATAATACAGCAAGAAAAACGGTAATGCATCAGGCCCAAACAATGCAATCTGTACAGGTAGTCCAATAAATAAACAATTATCGTTAACTACCATATTGATAAAAATACCGCGCCGTCCCCGTGGGACATGTACAATTTTCATCATAATAAACGCTATGATGTACGACACCACATAGGTCATCATCACGACAAGTAATCCATACCGCAAGTCCCACAAATCCGACGTTTGCACATTGTGTAGTACGGACATAAATACGCCGACCGGCAAAATGACGGACATGATGAGCCTCGATAGATTCGAGCTAAATGTATCATTAAACATGCCCCGCCCTTTTAAGAAATATCCAAGAGATATGAGCAAGACGATAGGCATGATGCTTTGTAATGAAGTAAGAAAAACCATATAACCTCCTACATACTTTATATGTAGTATATCATAAAAGAAGACCACCGAGTTTCGTAACTGAACCAAAATCTACTGTGCGCATACATTTCTCCAATGGTCAAGAATTATGTTAAATTCATATGCAATGCCCAATTTTCATAGTAATTAAATCGATACAATCGGCTACTACTTGTAACTATCCTTGTAAATACTCGCTTGTTCAATTATGCATTTTAAGCATTATTGCTATTACTTATAGTATTGATTCAAAAGTGTGATATATGTTACATTTATGAGGCAGTGCTTTCAGAGCACCTATAGTTGTAGTTAGTTGATTGAGAAATGAGGAACAACATCTGTTATTGTCCCTTGGGCTGTTTTTATTAGGCTCTTTAGCACAATTAATAGCTAGTTATTTTGATTTCAAGAAAAATAATCCTTTCGGATCCGTTGTATTCGGTGCTTACGGTTTATTCTGGTCCGCCATGGCTGGCGTTTGGTTAATCCAAATGGGCTCCTTCGGTCCTGAAATCCAAAAAGGTTTCGATGTAACACAATTAGCATTCGCCTTTGTGGGCTTCTTAATCTTCTCTATCTTTGGCACCATCGCATCTTTGAAAACCAACAAGGTTGTATTCGCTATTATGCTATTAATCTGCTTCCTATTTTTTTCGGTCTTGCAACAGACCTATTCTTAGGGTGTAAAACAGGCTTCTTCGCCCTTGCAGCATGGTCCGAATTATTCATCTCCCTCTTGGGCTTCTACGGTTCTGGTGCCGTACTTGTAAACAAGGTATTTGGCAAAACTATATTCCCTATGGGTAAAAGCATCTTATAATTGATTGAAAACTAGATAATACAATTAAAGGTCTATATATTACTGAGCTGTAATATATAGACCTTTTTCATTACATATGTACCTTTAATTTATTTATAGCTAAATTGCGCATCCATAATCATTTGTCGCAGTTGCTCAATGCGTACACCATTTGGCAATCTATCTCTATAGAACTGCAATTTATAATAGTATCTAGTTCCTTCATAATCAGTAACTAATACCATGTCCGTCCTATTCTTTAATGGCCAGCCATACATAAATTCAGCTAGTAAACTGCGCACACCATCATTATTAACCTCTATTACACTATCCTTAATGGGCAATACCATCTTAACAGTAGGTTCAGGAATCGTTCTCTCTTTAACAAGATTTTTAATCTCATTATCTAAGGACATACTATTACCATCAATAGATCTTGCCTTAACATGCATAAATACCCCATCAGAGGTTCTAAACACCCTACCATCAATATCTTTTGTTTCGCCTTTTTGTTTCAATAGCATCCTTTCAATACGCGAAATTGATATGGTCCGAAGAAATTTTGTTTCTGTAAAAGTATCTAACGATTCATCATATTTGACCATTATGCTCATTCGTAACACGTATCATTGGTGTTGTATCAATTGCTTGTGAAAGCACTGGTGTCGCAAAAACATAATCCCTAAGCTGAACAAGATAATATAACGTTTTTAACATATATTTCTCTCCATAACACACTAATATTAACTGTATTGTAACACAATTCAATAAATTTTATAAAAACAAAAAAAGGTTCTATTGGTCACCCAGGTGACTATTAAGAACCTCTAATCTATTTACTTTTACACTTGACATTGCTATATTGAACGTGAGGCCTCTAAATGGGTCCAGTCTTTGCTAATCAACTCGAGGATTGGCGGTGTTCAATATGAGTACATACAAAGTGTTATCTTTAATGATTTCCTTTGGCATACTTGTAGCGACCATTATCATGGCTGCAAAATGATTGCCTTCTAGTTTCAAACTAGCTTTCTAACCGTGGCATGAAAAAGGCCCGACAGAGAAGTCAGACCGTTTCTTCAAATTCATTATCGAGAAGCGAGAGCTGGCGACCAAACCATTTATGCCTCACTTTGATATAAATTATATCATATCTAAGCACGGAAAGGAATCAAACAATTTCTTTCCGTGTTTTCATTTATAACCATTTATAGTATATACAAACAACATAAAATCCTTGTGTTTAGTAAAAGTTTACTCCATATCATAATAATACATACTGCTACTTTAAAGGAAAATCCTGTTCAATATCCTCTCTATAATCATCTTTATACCGAATTTCATCAATCTCTGCTGGAGTCAACACACGACCTTCAGCATCAACATATTCACGAAACTCATTAAAATATATTCCTTCTATATCTGAAGGTTCTAATTGTGGTTCATACGATTTAATATTTCCGTATGTACGATTAACTTCGTCTAATATGCGATTCTGTTTCTCTATATCCGCATCACTATCTGTTTGATTATTCGATGATCTAGATTTTGCAATAAGTGCAATGATGATGACGGCAATGACTAAATACAACATAGGGCTCTCCCTCTTGACCTCTAGCTAAAAGCTAGCTTTCTAATCGTGGCATGAAAAAAGGCCCGACAGAGAAGTCAGACCGTTTCCTCAATTAAATCAATATAGAAGCGAAGTCTGGCGACCAAACCATTTATGCCTCACTTTGATATAAATTATATCATATCTAAGCACGGAAGGGAATTGAACAATTTCCTTCCGTGTTTTGTTTACAAACCTTCATGGTGCACACGAATAGCATAAAACTCTTGAAATACAGGATCTTGCTCCTCCATAAAATTTCTCATAGAAATGAGTCTCCGTTTTCCCACACGTCTATCTAAAACTGCAAAGATACGTACAATTAGATTATCACTAACCAAGCTCTTATCTATGTTTTGATTCTCAAATTCATCAAAAGCCTGATAAAAGCACCGCTGATCAAATACGCCTAATTCTAGTGCTGTATTGTCTATGAACGGAAAACCTTCATGCATTCTTCGTTCATAGGTATCATCTTTAGGAAACAGATGGGCCTTCACATATTGATTCCAATAATTGCCTTTTATAATTTCCTTACCATTATATCGTATAGCAGCCCGCCCCTCATGATCAGGCGATTTACTATAAGTGGTAACAAAATATTGAATATGCCCTCGCAAGCTGATAGCAAGATATTCTGTTTCTAACTTATGCCGTATTCCAGACCACGTAGCCATAGGATTCACACCTCAACACACGAAACAAATATACACATTACTTAAAAGGATAATCCTGCTCATAGTCCTCTTGATAATCTAGTTTATGACGAACCGCATCAACTTCATTGGGACTTAGTACATTTCATATTACTATTATTGTATCATAGCAAATCTACTTCACCCTTATAGGTATCTCCTAAGTTTGCAATCTTAGCATCTGAAATAATACTATGCAATAATCCAATCGTATCACCATTCGTTCACGATTACTAATTAATCGTATGGATATAAAGATTATGAGCATCTTGAGTACTAAAACGTAATTCACAGTGCCATCCTCATCCCCAAATACTGAGCACTTTGCTCATACGGATGATTATCCACAGATAAACTAATATAAATAAAAAGGATGGTTAAATCTATAGAAAGCGCCATAGTCTCAGCCATACCATGAATAGGAACCATATCGTACCACTTTTGAAAGCTGTAAATGGCAATGTATAAGACAGCCCACCTTCTGGAGTATGCATATGTATCTCTGTTACAGCATTATATTGGGCTCTAGATATAGAATAGTTTAAATTTCTACGTTTGACATCGCTATATTGAACTTAAGGCCTATAAATGGGTCCAGTCTTAGCTAATCTTATAGAGATTGGCAGTGAGGTTTCCATCAACTGAATCATTAGTATGATATAATATTAGATTGTATACTAAGTTATGTATTTGAAAGGAGAAATATATAATGCAACAATCATGGAAAATTGCATTTGCCTACATAGGGTGTTATTGTAGGTGCAGGACTCTCGAGTGGACAAGATCTTCTACAATATTTTTATAAGTTTTGGCCAAAATAGGTCTTATTGGTGTTCTATTACTAGGTCTATTAAATGCCGCATTTGGTAAAAATCATGCTTTCTTTGGGGAGCTACTATCGTGCAGACAATCATGAAGAAGTTTTTTTACACAGATTTCCCATCCTATTATTACAAGAATACTTGATTTTTGTACTAATCTCTGGTAGCTTTATTATGGGATTTGTTATGATTGCTGGCGCAGGCTCAAACTTAGAACAACAATTTGGATTCCCTTTTTGGCTTGGTGGATTAATTTGCTCACTTTTAATCATAACCGTATCATTTATGAACTTTGACAAAATAACCAGTGTTCTAGGTGTTTTTACTCCTATCATGATTGTTATGATATTCATCATTACAGGCTACTCTTTTATTGGTAAAAGTCATGATTGGACTACATTAGAGGCTATAGCCCACACAATCAAACCAGCCACAAGCAATGTATGGTTTTCTGTCATTAATTATTATTCTCTATGTGCTATGACAGCTGTTTCTATGGCCTTTATTTTTAGGTGGTTCTGTTGTTCGTATTGGTATTGCTAGAAAAAAAGGTGGCACTCGTGGTGGCCTATTAGTCGGATTAGTTGTTTTTATAGCTGCTATCTCTATTTTTGCAAATCTAGATACAGTAAAAGATGCAGATTTGCCGATTCTTGCTATTGCCAATCAAATTCATCCTTGGCTAGCATATATATATGCAATCACAGTCTTTTCACTTATTTTTAATACAGCATTCTCTCTTTTTTATTCTATTGCTAGACGTTTTGCCAACGGCAGCACAAAAAGAATGAGAATTGTTATTATTTCTGTAGTAATCATAGGATATATATGTAGTTTCTTTGGTTTTTAAAGATTTGATTAGTATCCTCTACCCAATTCTCGGTTATATGGGACTATTACTCCTAATTATTCTTATTTATGGCTGGCTCCGTGATCGTAAAGATATCATTATGGAAAAAAACTCTTCCGAAGAAAGATGCTCCATTTATCATTAAAAAAACATAGTCCTCACAAAAAAATCTTTCAGAAAAAGAACGCGAACTATTCCATACATTAGGTGATATTAGTCAAGCAGATACAAAATCTCTTAAAGAAGATATTCATAATGAAGCAAAAGAAATACTTTCAAATACGGAAACAGTTCAAGAACTAAAAAGACTATGTGGAAGAGCATCTCTCAATAGACGAAGAAGTTATACATCAAAATATCAATATTCTACAAGAACAACAGGAAGAATCAAAATCAACTGAATCTCCTAAAAGATAGACCTATCAAAAAGTCCAATATAAATAACAGTGAAGTAAAATGAATAACGAGGAAATAATGACAGGTGTGGAATTAGAAATTATACTAAAAGCTGGAAAAAAATACTACTTAGCAGTGGCGCCGAAATCAGTCGTACAGAGGATACTATGAACTACATAGCACGAGCTATGAATTTTAAATATTTAGAAGCCTACGTATCCAATAGAGGTATTTTTGCAACTGCTAAGAAAGCTGATGGAACTGAAATTACTCGTATTTATAACGTTCCAGAAGTCGATATTAACCTCAGTAAAATTGAATCTGTTAATGCTCTCTCCCGACGTATCACACAAAAAAATATTACTATTGAGGAGATTGAAAGTGAACTTAATCAAATTGATACCATGTCAGACTATTCTTTTTTTTGGAGATTAGTAGCTTATACGTTAGGAGCTTCTGGCTTTAGCTATGCAATTGGTAGTTCTATAACAGACTCTATAATTGCCGGTATTATAGGCTTAATATTAGGCGTCTATATGTGTACGATTAAACGCATACTTAACTCAGATGTATTAATCACTATTTTAGGTAGTATTCTAATAGCCTTATTGGGTAATCTCTTTATCCACTTTGAATTAGGCTCCAACCTATCAGTTATATTACTAGGAGCCATGATTGACATTGTTCCCGGAGTTCCTTTCGTCAATGCTATTAGAGAGTATAGCCAGAATAACTATAATACAGGAATAACCCTTATGATGGGCGCGTTACTTACCTGTATTTCAATGGCTGTAGGGGTCGCAGTAGTACAATCACTACTCTTCAACACACAAATGATTCCTCTTTACACCTCTAATTTAGATACTAATTCCTTAACCTCTATGTTTTATGCGTAGTATAATGGCTGGTATTGGTACAACAGCATTTGCAATCTTATTCCGTGTAGCTAAACAACATTTTTATCGATTGTACAATATTAGGATTCATCTCATGGTTCTTGTTCTTAACATTATCTTCACTACAGTCTAATGTTATGCTCTCCATATTCATCAGTGGTTTTATCATCGCCATAGCATCAAGAATATTGGCTGTTAAACGGAAATGCCCTGCTATAGTTTTCCTAATGACTAGCTTATTCCCTTTACTACCAGGGCTCAGCTTTTATCGATCCATTTATTATATGCTAATGGGACAAGAAACTATTGCCATTAGCTTCGCAAAAAGAATCCTTTTTGATAGCTTTTTACAATTGCTATATCTATCGTAATTGTAAAACATATAAAACCACCACGAATCAAAAAAACACTTATAAGTAATATAACCCTTATAACAAATTCATGTAAATTAAAGCATTCTGTAATAGTTTAGTAACATAGTGACTTATATCACCGACAAAATATATTGTCAATTGGTATATTTATTTCATCTTCCTACTGGGCTGACGGATACGTAGAATTGACTACATGCACAGTAGCTCACATCGTGTGATAGCCGACCGTCTGGGCAAGCTTTGTTCAGATGGTCTTTTTTTATTGCCATCTCATAGCAAATGCTTCTTTATCAATTTTTGATAATCTCACGTATATGAAAGGAGTTTTTTTATGAGAAATCGTTGGCTTATCGCACTTGCAGCTATTGGACTGCACATATCCATCGGTAGCGTGTATGCATGGAGCGTGCTCACGCGCCCTATCATGGTAGATATGGGATTTACCTTATCACAAACAACCTGGACTTTTTCACTAGCCATTCTAATGCTTGGTCTATCTGCAGGTTTTCTTGGATCCTTTGCAGAGAAGATTGGTCCTAAAAAAAGCGGTCTCCTCGCCATGTTATTTTGGGTAGCAGGTTTATTCGGTACATCCTATGCACTTAGCATCCATAGCCTGACCTTACTATATCTATTCTACGGTATCATTGGCGGTATTGGACTAGGCATCGGCTACATAACACCAGTTTCTACGCTCGTAAAATACTTTCCAAACCGACCTGGATTTGCCACAGGATTAGCTATAATGGGATTCGGATTTGCCGCCCTCATTGCAGGTCCTCTTATGCAGTACCTTGTGGCTCATGTGGGCTTAATAAATAATTTCATTATCCTTGGTATCACCTATCTTATAGTTATGAGTGCTTCTTCCCTTTATTTGAAAGCACCTACTCCAAAAGAACCGACACGCTCTAATCAAGACAAATCTACCATGTACGTACATAATCATGGTATGCTAGCTAATGATGCTATGAAAACGTGGCAATTCAGTGCTCTATGGTGGGTCTTCTTTGTTAATATCACCTGCGGTATTGGGCTCCTATCTCTAGCATCCCCAATGGCACAAGAAACCATTGGCATGACACCAGCAGCTGCAGCCTCTCTAGTCGGTATTATTGGCATTTTCAATGGTGGTGGTCGCATTGCATGGTCTACAATCTCTGATTTCCTTGGGCGAGCACAAACTTATATATTATTCTTTATCATGGAAATTATTGCCTTCTATTTACTGTCCCAAACCAATAGTGCAATAACATTCCAGATTTTAATACTCCTCATTATCACCTGTTACGGCGGAGGCTTCTCTTGTATGCCGGCATATCTTGCAGACCTTTATGGTATACGCCAACTCTCTACCATTCACGGCCGTATCCTAACAGCTTGGGGCTTAGCCGGCATCGCTGGTCCCATGATTGTATCGTACTTTCACGAAGCCGGATATGGCTATTCCATGGCTTTAGTATGCTTTGCAGGTTTATTTGTATTAAATACAATAATTGCTATAATCTTAAAAATGTATGGCAAGAGAAATCTCCACACCTGACACCTACATTTAAACATGAAAAAAGGCCCGACTGTGAAGTCAGACCGTTTCTTCAAATACTTTTTCGAGAAGCGAGAGCTAGCGACGAAACCATCTATGCCTCACTTTGATATCAATTATATCATAAAAAATCTACTTCGCCCTCATATGTATCACCCAAGTTTGAAATCTTCGCATCAGAGGCGATTCCTGCTAGTGCTGGCAAAGTCTTTCGATTCGCATCATATTTATAATAGATTGTATGTATATAAAGATTATGTGCATCTTGGGTGCTAAATCGCCACTCACTAATACCATCTTCATATTCAAATGTTACCAGCACGCCAGGAACGCCATCATTCCATATATACGTATGGCTACCACTACGCATATTCTTTCTAATTTTTAACTGTGCTTCAGAGATTGTGACAATGTCAACAAGATTAGCCCAGATTTCCCCCTTATGCTCAACAGGATATACTTCTATCATCTGCGAAATACCTGTAGGATCCTTATACATTTTAATATGCTCATTGCCGGTTGCTTCCTCAACGGCATCATTTAATACCCGATAATTATAGTTATGAAAGCTTTCAAAATGACTATCCTTATTTAACCGATCTAATGAAGTAATATTAGGCACAATGTAATTAGCGATAATGTCCTCGATGCCCCGTTTGCCAATACCTCGCTCGCCATCTTCTCTAACCATCAAGGTAAGTACATATTGCGTATCAGGCTCATTATTTAAGGCAAAAGAAATATCATTTGCCACAAAGGTAGGATCGCCTTTAGTTTTCATGGTACTCCAGCGGCCATTAATAACCCTTTCCCCTTTGAAAGTACTACCATCAATACTGGATATATCAAACTGATCTTGATTCATATGTGACCATTTTTCCTGCAATGCAGAACGCACATAGCCTTGCTTTAATTCATTATAGGGTTTGCCCAAATACTGAGCACTTTGCTCATACGGATGATTATCCACAACTAAACTAGTATAAATAAAAGGATGGTTAAATGTATACACAAGTGTATTAGTATCTTTCACATTTGGAATAGGGGCAGATTGTGTGCCACCTTTGAAAGCTGGAAACGGCAGTGTATAGGAAAGCCCTCCCTTATCAGTATGCACATGTACTTCGGTTACAGCATTATATTGGGCACGCCACATAGAATAGTTTAAATCTCTACGCTGCTCAGCATTCATCTCATCAACACGATATAGCAATCTAGCCGCATCACTAACCTCCGCAACACTAGTAGCATTATAGATTCTTTCATTAAGAATACTATCCATCAAATCATTCTTATAAAAATCAGCACTAGAATGCTTAACTTTTGCATTATACCCAGGCAACTCATTAGCATTGCTGCAACCACTCAAACACAGCACAGCAATCAGACCACCGAATAACAAAGATTTTCTAAACATAAGATCTCCTCAATACACACTAACTATACTTTTGTATATTGTAATGTACTTATATAGTAATAAAATGATAACAAAAGAGGTTCCTATTGGTCACCTAGGTGACTATTAGGAACCTCTAATCTATTTACTTTTGTTATTAACAAGACTATATTGGGCTTGAGGCCTCTAAATGGGTCCAGCCTTTGCTATTCGTTGCATGAAAAAAGGCCCGACATTGAGAGTCAGACCGTTTCTTCAATTTTAAAAATCAGAAGCGAAGTCTGGCGTCCAAACCATTTATGCCTCACTTTGATATAAATTATATCATATCTAAACACGGAAGGGAATTAGACAATTCTCTTCCGTGTTTTCATTTATAAACCTTCATGGTGCATACGAATAGCATAAAACTCTTGAAATACAGAAGGTTGATTCTCCATAAGTTCTCTCATAGAAATGAGTCTACGTTTTCCTACACGTCTATCTAAAATGGCAAAAATACGTACAATTAGATTATCACTAGACAAACTTTTATCAATATTTTGATTGTCAAATTCTTCAAAAGCCTGATAAAAACACCGCTGATCAAATACGCCTAATTCTAATGCTGTATTGTCTATAAACGGAAAACTCTCACGCATTCGCCTATCATAAGTATCATCCTTTGGGAATAGATGCGCTTTCACAAATTGATTCCAATAATTACCCTTAATAATTTCCTTCCCATTATATCTTATAGCCGCCCTGCCCTCATGATCAGGTGATTTACTATACGAGGCAGCAAAATATTGAATATGGCCTCGCAAACTAGGTGCTAAATATTCTGTTTCTAATTTATGTCGTATTCCGGACCATGTAGACATGTTTACTCCTTAAAATTACTGGTATGAAAAAAAGGTCCGACATCGAGAGTCAGACCATTTCTTCAATTTTAAACATTAGAAGCGAAGTCTGGCGACCAAACCATTTATGCCTCACTTTGATAATAGTCTCATTAATAAATTCATCTACAAATTTATTGAGATAAATCCTCTTCACCCATATTAATTATATACGGTAACTTACAAATTTCTTTTTAAATAAAAAAATAATAAGTTAATGTATGTTTATAGATATTATCTAAATCTTGTAAATCTAATGCACTATGAAAATCAGAGTCTTCTTCTATTAATGTTTTTAACATATCATCAGATAGTAATTCTAAATTTCCTCTTACTTCAACTTTAAACGTTTCATGAGCTAATTTATTTCTTAACCAAATTGCATTTGACAGCAAATCTGCTATTAATAGGTTCTCTCGTTTTTTTGAAGATGTGAAATAGATTGATTCAAAAACAGAGTTAAGAGTAGGATTTGCTTTTAGCAAACTCAATACATTTACTTAAATTCCATTGTAACTTAATATTAGAAAAATCATTTTTTTATACGAAAGTTTACTCAATTTAAAGCTATTATTAGAAAACTCAACTGAAAAATCTACTAGCTATCGAAGCAGACAAATGCAACAAATTAAAATTACTTTTTTTATTTGATTATCATCAATAGCTTCTAGCTCTCTTTTAAATATTTTCTTTAATCGTACATCTAAATCAGAAAAATATATATAAATAGTTATAGACTATAACTTTTTTTAAAATCACTTGCCATAACTATTGTTCCTTGATTAATGAATAAACAATCTCTATTCTCTTATTCACATTACTAGTTGTAGCTATACTTTTTAACAAATGTTGCTTTAATATGTTTATTGTCCTTTATTAAAGATTTTATTTCATTAAATTTGTCTGTTTTTATCAACTGCAGGCTTAATACAACATTCTAAATAGTATACTTCATTCTCGCCTCCAAAAATACTCTAATAACTCTATAGTTTTTATTTAAAAATATCTAAAAGTGGAATATCTTCAACCTTTCTATAGTTATTACTTCCCTTATCGGTTTGAAAAACTAGCTAATACAGTATTTATTAGCTCTCGAGGTCTAGAGTTATATCCTTTAACAACCAAATTCTCCTCATCAACACTTAAATAAAAAGCTATTGCCTTATAAAATATTCCATAATCTTCATAACGCTCTATTTTAGCCTTTGAAAACAAGTTACAATAACGTTCATTATCTTTTTTTGTTCATCTCGAATAAACGCATCAATTTCAGTTATTAATGGCGAATGATACACTGCTTTTCTAATCTCATTTACTCTTAATGGTGCTGAACCCTTATTAAGTCTAGAAAAGATATCATACTTTGTAGATTCAGGAGATGAAGAGGTAATAACATAAATATCTAAGGTTTGAGAAGCAAAGTCATCCATCTCAGTGCTAAATTCATTAGACAGTTCTATAAAAGTTTTATCAGCGTAGAGATCTCCATAATATTCTAAATACCGTTCACACAATTTTAACTCTGAACGCAAAAAGACCGCAATAGAGTTTAGTCTTTGTTTTCCATCCACAACTTCATACTTGGTAGGACTTAACGGTCCCTTTCCTGGTACCTCTACAAAATACAAAGGAGGTACAACAATTCCCATTAGCAAAGACTCTATAAAAGATATCTGTTTTTCTGGTTTCCAAACTATATTTCGCTGATATTCTGGTTCAAGATCTAATTCTTTATTAATAATTTTTTTGAAATAACTCACGAACTGACCATGTTTGCTTGGTAATTTTAGTCTTATCAAGCTCTGATCTTTTAGTTATATAATTTTTGTTTTTGTAATATCACTTTCTTCAATCTCTTTATTCTCTGCAAGTTGATTATCTTCAACATCAAAAATCTAATTTATTTTGTATCATTTCCATAATTACCCCTATCAGTTTTAAATAGATCTATATTCATCTTTGTTTTTCATCAGAATCTATAATTTCTTGCATTTTAATATAATTAGAAATATTTTTTTGTGATTCTTCCCAAATAGAATTTGAATTTAAGGTCGCCAAAGCAGATAATCGATTTAACTTTTTCAACTGATATTTTTTTGGTATTTGTACATTTTCTAAATCATCCACATATACCCGAGCCCTGGAGCTAGATGATCCACCACCTAATCTAACAATTTGTTTTTTTACACCATTGGATCTAAGAATTGGAACTAAAGCGTTTATATTTGAAGCTGAAATATAACTATTTTTATACTTTAACACATAGATTTCTCCAGAGGTAACACAATTAATATCTTCAGCTTTATCAAAATTGGGTATTAATGTAACTCTATTTTTTTCTAGGGTTTATTCTTGAGAAAAGTATATCTCCTGGCTCAAATACAACTAAGCTATTACTATTAATTTGATTTCCTTTAAGCCGTCTAATGTTAGTAACGGCACCTGTCGACTCACTAATATCTGGTATTTCTAGATAATAATAGTATTTATCTTTATGAATTGAAATCTTATTTTTGCCTTATATCAACAATATTCCCCAAAGTTATTGTTTCTATATTATCTTTATTATCTAATTCATTTAATAAATATGCTGCCCCTAATCTGCGTGCATTCACCTTTTTATTGGATAGCCAACCATACTCTCCACCATTAGTTGTATATTTAACTTCTTCATAAATTGAATCATAATCATTTAAAAACTCATCAAAATCATTCGAATCAATTTTTTTATATGTTTTTCTTTCCTGTTTCAAAACCAACTTCTTTAGCTACGGCAAGAAATACATGACTGGGTGCCCTATAATCTTCTATCTTAGACTTTTTTTCGCAATCCTAAAATACATGTTTTAGATACAGAGCTCCCCATAGGAATAAAAAGCACCTTCAGGTAAAGATATATTGCATAATAAAGCTGCTTTTTCAAGTAACCATTCTCTAAAAATATTGATATGACTTATTAGTAAGCAACCCTTCTGGTAATACTATATATAAATCCCTCCCTCTTTTAAAGTATTTAATGATTTTTTTCAACAAATAATATATCTAATTCCTCTTTATCTTTCCCTAGTCCCATCTCATACTTTGACAAGGTATCTTGAAACTCATACTTTATTGTAAAGGGTGGATTAGCTAAGACTAAATCGAAATAGTTATCTTTTTAAGTTATCAGAAATTAATGTATCTCCTTGATAGATATTATTCCATCCATCTCCATGCATAATCAAATTAATTTTTTTGCCAATACATGTAAATCTTTATCGGCTTCATGTCCCCATATATTTTTCTCAATTAAATCTTTAAATAATTTTTTTGCTCAACTTCAGAACTTCTAGAATTTATAATCTTCTGATTAACATGATTAAAGGCCTGAATTAAAAAACCACCAGAGCCACAAGCTGGATCAAGAACGATATCATCCATTTGGGGATCCGCTAATTGGACCATAAATTCAACAATTTCTCGAGGAGTAAAATATTGATCAAAATCCCTCTTAGAGTCCCCTTTAAAAATATCTCATACACAGCCCCTTTTATATCTTCACCGGTGCCTAAAAAAGAAAATGGTGCAAGATTATCAACTACTTTTAATAAAGCTTCATTATCAGTAATTAAAAATTCAACGTCATCTCCAGGATAAATATTAGGATACTTTTCTAATGCATCTTTAAATAAATATTTAAAAACTTTCAATAGCAGATGTTTTTATTTACAGTAGCAAGTTGTTTAAGATAACTAACGGAAAATCTATTGTCGCCTTCGTTAGCTTTTTACACGTCGCTCTTCATTCATTTTTACTAATATAATTTTTAGTAATTTCCTTAAAGGATTGATCACTACGTATTAAAGCCCTCTTCTCAATAACATTTTTGGATGAACTAATTAACTTAAAAAGCTCTTCAGGCTCGGCTAACGTTAATAAAACACTTTTACCCTCATTAAGTTGTATATCTGTAAATGGCTTCTTTTTTGTAGCATTGACCCGTTTCATCAACTGCATTTTTTTGACGGAATATTTAATTCCTGTTCACCTGTAAAAGTATTGGTAGCAATAGTAGTTAAACCATTTGTTACACAACTCATAGTTGCTGGTGGTGTATCTATAAGTTTTTGCATAACTAGAAGCTTGTAAAATATCAGTTTGTTTTTACAGAATGATTAGGTCGTTTAATATCTATAACTAACTCTACTTTTACCATTTAAAATTATTTCAATATCGGAAAAAAACTGTTGTTCGCTTAGAACCAATGACAACTTCCATTGGTGACTCAAAAATTCATATCTTCTTCTGAATAGCCTAATTTTTAAATATGGTAAAAACAACTTTAACTTTTAAATCTTCTTCTGATTTCACTTTACTATTAAAATCATTAATACTTTCTAATATATAACTTTTTAAAGACACGATATTACCTCTTTAATTATATTTCCTATTGATAATAAATAACAATAGATATATTTTTCACTGTATTTATTTTTTTAATAATATCATATTAAAGTAGTTAATTATATGCTGAATTGTAAAATATATTGGACAAATAAAAAGAATCATATAGGATATTTCTTATAAAATGTAAATAACCACAAATACATGACACTAAGTTCTCTACTATGAGCTATATACATCTCACTACAAAAAACGAAGTCAAATAGAAATAAAAAAAGAAGGATTCTCTATTCGTAGAATTGCTGATTTAATTAATGAAGACCATTCTACTGTAGCAAGAAAAATTAAATTGAGTTGAATGCGAATACTCTATGGTTAAAAGTACAGCTAGCAACTATTACAGCTACCAATAAATGAATACTAGTGTATTTTGCTGATGACTATGTAACACAGCAACGTGGCTCTAATGAAAGTATTAATCGAGAGTTTTTTCCTAAGAAAACTGATTTGCAAAAGTAACACTAGATAAACCAACAGAAGCACTAATACTGATTAATAATCAACCTAAGAAATGCCTTAAGTTTAAGACATCATTTGATAGATTAAAACATGAGATTAGAAAAATTTATTTAATTTTTGTCACATTACTTATTGCAATTCAAGATATAAATAAAATACCACATCATATGATTTAAAAACGCCTCTATATGATGTGATATCAATCACCTTTACGATCTTCCGCACCACTATATATCAAATGTAATACTACTTTTTTTGGATTCTTCAATTTCGGAAAAACCATATTTTTTTCCAAAACATGTAAAAATCTTTTTGAATAGTCTCTTTAATATTATTTTTTTAGATACAGGTATAGAGCTTACGATGTATATGATTCCCTCAGCTTTTGCAGGATAAATACTTACAACACAATCATGACTATGTATGATGCGAAGCAGATATACATCATAGGTAGACTCAACATAAAAATCAAACTCTTGATTTTCATGTATTACATCAGGTATGTCGTGTACTGGTTCTACTGTACAATCAGATATCTGAAAAGAATCTTCATCAAAATGTACTCTACAATTACGCTTTCGTTTCATCCGTTCAAATCGTTCATCTATCATGTTTCACCACATCACTAATTAGTCGTCCTAAATCAATAGCATTTTTAGATGTAATAACAGGTTTACCAGTTCTAGCTTCAATAGATTTACGTGCATCACCCGCAATAGAACCACCATCTTGAGCAACCTGTTTATTCTCCTCTAATCCTTGAGGATTAGTTGCCTCCGCAATATCCTTTGTAGCCGTTTCGGCTAACATATTTAAGATAAGTTCTGTAGTAGATATATTATCTCGTAGATTTTCTTTTTTTAGACCCTTAAAGTCCTTATATTCTCTAGTCGTCATTCCAGACCAGGCTTTAGAAATTTCATTCGTTAGGATAGCATATTCATTACCAGCTTTAACACCATGATCTTGCCAAGTATCGGTTAATTCTTTACGAACCTGAATGGCCTGTAATCGTTGATTAATCCATTCTCGGCTATATCCTTTTCTAGCATATCCTTCTAAGGCTCTATCTATAGTTAGCTCTGGGTCAATTATCTCATCAATACGCTCTTTACCAACTTCGGCCAACCACATTTTAAACGGTTCCGCTTTAGGAGAAGGCACAGATTGGATTATACGAAAAATACCTTGCATATCAGCTACATCAGTCTTATATGACTTACCATCTGTCGACTTAAGTTTCAGTTGTCGACAAAATGTCGACAACTCACTTCGTTCTTCTTCTGACATACGTTTTTTCACACGATACCAATAGTCACGCGGATTATTGCTTTCAGTCAGAGAACCTATCACATCAACTACACTAAAATACCACTCTTCCCTTTCATTATCCCACACAGAACGAATTTGACTACCTTCAAACATCTTTACATCATCACTCATACATCTTCCTCCTCTCTTTAAACACAAATATATGTTCTATGTTATTATCTATAGTATACGCCTTTTAGCATAAGAAATAAAGATATTTTCTAGAAAAATAGAGCTCTTTTTTTAACTTTTATATCACACAAAAAGCCCTCTATCACAAGGTATATGCCTCGCAATAGAGAGCCTATAGTTACATGAAAAAATCTAACCTATGGTGAGAGTTACTTCACAAGGTATTTTTAAATTCCTTACATTATCTATTATTTCGCATTCTTAATATCAACCGTCGCCATATCTTTTGGCATCTTAGCCCCAAGTCCACTTTGGAATGTGTTATAGTAGTCCTTATTATTATTAGTGTCTACATATTGCACAATATCTCGCAAATCTTTTTCAACTAAAGAGCTTGTATTATAGATCATAATAAAGTGATTGTATACGTATTGCTTATCATGAGATATTAACATATAAATCGTTGTTTTAGGGCGCTTAATTTGCATATATACGGATGGCATAGCATCATTCCATACGGTAGCAAATTGGATTGGTTGATGCATCGAATACTTGTCAGTTAGAATAATACTGCGTACAGCTTTCGGGAAAATCTTCTCTGGATGTTGTATATCTTCAGCCTCAACCGGCATAACCATGATACCTTCTCTATACTGATTGCTATCGTATACATACATGTACGAATCATTTATCTTCCCGTATCATTTTACTTGTTTTTAGCGTTAAGAATGTAAAATCATTAATTCTTAATGCTTTACTTTTTGAAAGTATATCCTTCGCTGGTTCAATGGATGGTAATACATAGTTTACCAACGGGGACATTATTATGTCTTTAGCCTTATCAACACCTTGAGCTTTTAACACGCTAAACTGTTTTCTAGGCATAAAATTATAACCCACATGATACGAAATCGTCGGTGTATTCTTCATCGTAAAATTAAGGCTCCCCACCATTGGTGCATCCTTAGCATACGTGACATCCCATGTCGCTTTTTCAACCGTAGGATACGTAAATTTACCAGCATATAATGAATGGTCATCACCACGAAATACGCCAGCTGTTTTCTCTGCGATAGCTTTCATATCATCAACAGTCAATTTGCTATAAGGAATCTTACTATCCTCCCAATTATTGCCTGCTGGTTGATGACGTAATTCATAAGCCATCAGACCGTCGGGACTCATAATCATTGCATTTCTGAAAGCAGGTGTACCATCTGCAATCTTCTCAGTATTCCCATATCGACTAGAGTAAGGCATGGTGAATTTTACATTGGCTCCATCCTCTTTCAATATAAATACGGAAGAAGAAAAGTCCAATGCATGGTTCAACTCACGATTAGAGTAAATGATATCATTTAAATCAAATTCGCCATTACCTACCACTTGTTTGGGCATATATGTTTTTATATCCTTTTCAACATCCCGTTCCATCTGTTGCGCATCCGCATCAGTCTTGCGATAATTCTGATACGCATCCTTTGATACAGTTGGATTTGCGCCAGGTATATTAATATCAATTGCATGACCACCCAATGTAACACAACTTAAACAGAGCGTAGCCATCAATACACGTTTCATCATACAAACTCTTCCTTTCATATAAATTCTCTCAAATAGTATATATGTATAGAATATCATATTTCGTTTGACTTATAGTAGTATAATATAAGTATAAAAACTAGGAGGTGATTACTATGAAATTTACTAAACGTATACTCATCATGACTGCTTTAGCCGTGACTGCTGTAGTGTCCACAGGATTTGCTTATGATTATGTATGCAATAATTCTCAGTACAATTGCAATACTAACACACAATACAACTGCAATAACAATGCTAACTATGCACCATGCAACAATAACAACCAAAACTATTGCGGTCCAAACTCTAATACTAGAGGATGTGGCGGATACAGAAGATAATATATTAGATACGACAGAAGCCTATAGTACGATTTTCGTACTATAGGCTTTTATCATCTATAAGTATACATAACTCTAAAGCACATTAACATAAATAAGGTTAAATAAGTGTCGACAAATTGTCGACACTTATTTATATTTAACCTAGAGTCATCAACGTGAGTTAGGCTCATCACCGAAAAACGCCTAACGTATAAAAGCATTCACAGTGCTTACACGTTAGGCGCGTTTTAATGCACAATCAATCCCGCTATCCCCCACATCACGGCGATAACGCCAAATATAAATCCCCATATACTAAGGAACGAATAGATCATAGATTGATGAGGATAGATTCTGATGGAATAAGAGCTATAATCATCCTTACCACCCATCAAATCGACTAATAGTGCCAAAAATCTTAGCCATCGGACTAGGGTTATCGTTAAATACGATTTGATATGTCCCCGGCTTAGCATGAAATGTATAAAGCTCGAGGCGTGCATCGATTACTTTAGTTACGCTAGCGGGTATATAGCTAGTTCTTAATGGGACTTCCTTTTCTGTTTCACAGTTAATCAGCTGCAATCCAAACATCCCTAAAGGAGATTTTTTAAATCGATTACCATTAAGCCATACCCCATAGCGACCAGCTGTTTCAATGGTAAAGACACCTTTATCCGTTCTATAGGGCATATCATGTATAGCCGAGATAGTAAAAATTTTTACCATATACCGAAGGCTAATCACCAGTAAGAACAGTCCGATGGGTATCATTAATAATGTTACATACAATATAACGCCACCTTTATTACGAGTTCATGCGGTTAAAGTATTCAATAGATTGCGGTGTAAATCCAATATAGGTAGTGCCATTAGAATAAGGTCCTAATTCATATGGTTGGTAAACTAGATCGATATTACCCTTACCGCGTAGGCAGTAGTTATCAGTTACATATTTTACACTCCAGCCTTGAGGAATACGGCTCTTTGTATGGGAACCTGTGTAGTAATCTAATACATAAGATCGTAATCCTCTATTCAACTGTTCTGCATTAGCGATTTTTACATAATTGTATAGAGGAACACGTTGACCTGTTATTTTATTATATACAAGTCCTCTGGTATTAGTCATACCATGAACGGCACCGGCATAGTAATGATAGGTAGTCAATAGAATGGAAACCACTTGGCTATCTTCATAGGTTACCTTATAATTTTGAGCCACCTTATAAATATGTTGGTTGTAATACATATCCTTTGCTTCTAGCACATAGTTTGCGATATCTGTATTAATTGCCTGTTGCGCATAAGCATGATCTGTATAAACTAGTGGATATTTTAGATCTAAGTTAGCATCTGATTGGCTACCAGTTACAACCTTTGCATAACCTGGTACGGCTAACATAACACCTACGGCCCCTAAAACTAAAGCTTTCTTTAATACGTTCATACTAATCCCTCCTCTATCTGAGATTTGTTAACGAAATATCTATACTGAGTATTTCGCCATGAACTAGTAAATCTCCTTTTTATTGTTTCTGTACCATCGTACTAGAGGGGGCTTTCACCATACAAAAAAGGACCCTCCAAAGAGAGTCCTTAATTTGTTATGGTATGCTATTAAGCGTTTTTAGCTACTTCAACAAGTTTAGCGAATGCTGCTGCATCGTTAACTGCCAAGTCAGCCAACATTTTACGGTTAACTTCAACGCCTGCTTTAGTCAAACCAGCGATGAAACGGCTGTAAGTTGTGCCATTGATGCGAGCTGCTGCGTTGATACGAGCAATCCACAATTGACGGAATTCGCGTTTTTTCGCACGACGGTCACGACGAGCATAGTACAACGCTTTCATTACTGTTTCGTTAGCTTTTTTGAACAAACGAGAACGAGTACCGCGGTAACCTTTAGCTAATTTCAAAATCTTTTTATGACGTGCATGAGCTGTAACGCCCTTTTTCACTCTTGCCATTGTATATTCCTCCTAAATTACGATATATCAATCTAATAGTTAGCGATTAAGCGTATGGTAAGCATTTAACTACGCGTTTGTAGTCAGATTTAGCAACCAATGTAGCTTTACGTAAATTACGTTTACGAGCTGGAGATTTTTTCTCAAGAATGTGGCTTTTGAAAGCTTTTGCACGCTTGAATTCACCAGTACCAGTTACTGCGAAACGTTTAGCCGCTGCGCGACGAGTTTTAATTTTTTGGCATAATTATAATCCTCCCAATATCCTATTTACTTACTAAAATCATGGTCATATTACGACCTTCTAATTTAGCTGCTTTTTTTCAATAGACGCCGTTTCTTTGAGTTCTTCAGCGAAACGTGTCAACACTGCCATGCCAAGTTCAGGGTGAGAAAGTTCACGACCGCGGAACATGATGGTTACTTTTACTTTGTTACCTTCACCCAAGAATTTGGATGCATTTTTCATTTTTACGTAAAAGTCATGGTCTTCAATATGTGGACGTAACTTAACTTCTTTTAAAGTTACGATTTTTTGTTTCTTCTTCGCTTCTTTCTCGCGTTTTTGTTGTTCATAACGATATTTACCGTAGTTCATAATGCGAGCTACTGGTGGTTTAGCGTTAGGTGCAATTTCCACAAGATCAAGATGCTTTCTTCAGCCAATGCCAACGCCTCACGGCCAGACATAATACCGATTTGTTCGTTTTCAGGACCTACGACACGAAGTTCACGAGCACGAATCTCTTCATTAATGCGTGGTGTATCCTTGCTAATAGCTTTCACCTCCAAGAGAATAAAAAAACGGATGGCATACACCATCCGAATAGAGTTCTCTATATTAACCTCATACTTCTTGGTATTAGGTGAGTGGCGGATGGCCTCTGCTTCATAAATTACTTAATTATAATAACAAATTGACTGGTGAAAGTCAACACTAATCTTGTACTTTCCCATATATTTATTATTACAACTCCTATAGTATAACAAAGTTTATGAATTTCGTATAGGTCCATACATCGCGTTTGGCCCAATTTTGGCCCCATAAAGATTCCTTCGTAAGTATTATATATCTCTCTTTTGTATCATAAGAATACCCCAGTATGTATACAATATTCTTATATATTATCACATATTTATTTATGAAATACTGTATAATAATAGCTACAGAAAGGAGTGTTTATTATGAGTACAGTAAGTAGTACTAACACAACACAACAAGCTGCGGCTCCTCCGAAGGGTCGTACGACAGCACAAAATATCGGACTTATTCTCGCATTTATTGTTTTAGGCGTCATTTTATTATTACCAACGCCTGAAACATTATCCACTGGTGGCCATCGCATGATTGGTGTCCTCGCCTTTGCCATCATCTTATGGATGACATCGGCTGTATCCTATCCGGTCAGTGCGACCATGATTACCGCCCTCACCGCCTTGTTACTCGGTTTTTCACCAAATCCTGAAGCTCCGACTAAAATGATGGGCACCGCCAACGCATTAAAGCTCATCATTTCTGGTTTTTCATCACCTGCTATGATCCTCGTTGGTGCAGCCATGTTTATCTCGGTGGCCATGCGTAAAACGGGTCTTGACCGACGCATCGCTATGCTAGTCTTATCTAGCGTTGGCACCAAGGTAAGTCGCATTTATCTCGGCGTTATTATTACAGGTCTTATCCTCGCCTTCTTTGTACCAAGTGCAACGGCTCGTATTGCCTGCTTGGCACCGATCATTATCGGTATTGTTGAAAACTTAGGTATTGAACGTAAAAGCCGCGTTGCGGCCCTTCTCATGGTGGGCGCTGTACAGGCTGATACATTCTGGAACATCATGATTCAAACGGCGGCCGCACAAAATCTTGTGGCTGTAGGCTTTATACAAACTCAGATGAATACATCTATTAGCTGGATTGACTGGCTCACTGCCGCCGCTCCATTTTCCATCATCATGGTAATTATTGCCTACTTCTTAACACAAGCATTAATTAAACCAGAGTTCAAAGAACTCGTTGGTGGCGATGTTCAACTCGCTAAGATGCGTAAAGAAATCGGTCCTATGAGCACCGATGAAAAGAAACTCTTATGCATCTCCATCGGTTTACTTGCATTGTGGGCTACAGGTGGTAAATTACATTCCATCGATACTACAACTACTACAATCATAGCGATTGCCCTATTCTTCTTCCCTAAAATTGGTATTATGGATTGGAAATTCGCACAACCAAACATCGACTGGGGTTCCATCGTTATGTTTGGTGCTGGTATCGGTCTCGGTACAGTTTTACTTAAAACAAAAGCGGCCACATGGCTCGCTCAAGTATTCGTTAACGCATTCTCTTTAGAATCCGCTACGGTGTTCTTGTTGATTGCCATCATGGCTGCGTTCCTCATCGTAATCCATCTAGGATTTGCCTCTGCTACCGCCCTTTCATCAGCGATGATACCAATCGTCATCTCCATCGTTGTAGGTCATAATGCAGAAGGACTCAATCCAATTGGCGTAACCATGATCATGCAATACGCCATCTGCTTTGGTCTAGTATTACCAGTAAACTCACCACAAGGTATGGTGGCTTACGGTACAGACACATTCGACGTAAAAACATTTATGACAACAGGTATTCCTTTGACCATTATCGGCTATGTAATGATGCTCGTATTTGCACTTACATACTGGCACTGGATAGGGATAGCCTAAAATACTACAGGCCTGCTCTTTTTCTAGAGACGCATATACACACCTTCCCCAAATTAGTACAGGCCTGTTCTTTTTTTAGAGGCGCACATACACATCTTCCTCAAATTAGTACAGGCCTGTTCTTTTTCTAAAGGCGCGCACATACACACACCTTCCTAAAATTAGTACAGGCCTGTTCTATTTCTAAAGATGCACATTCACATCTTCCTCAAATTAGTACAGGCCTGTTCTTTTTCTAGAGATGCACATTCACACCTTCTCCAAATTAGTACAGGCCTGTTCTTTTTCTAAAGGCGCGCATATACACACACCTTCCTAAAATTAGAACAGTCCTGTTCTATTTATTTTTATTGGATATAATCCGAATCAATAAAGTTAGCTATAGGTTTCTTTGCCATTCTATTATGTATATGAATTAATAGTCTTGTTGTTTGTTCTCGTTGTTCTTTAGGTATTTGAGAAAACAAGGCCCCCATTACCTTATTATGCGTTGATGATATGCGTTCGTAGGTGCGAATTCCTTTCTTTGTTAGCATAACATCCCGAGATCGTTGGTCGCTCCAATGTTTTACAGTGGTAACTAACCCTTTTTTCTCAAGATTTTTTATAACCCACCCCACATGACTAAGGTGTTTGTTATTTAACAAGGCTTTGAGTTCCGTATAAGTTACTACATGTCTCGTCTTATACACATGTTTAATAATAGAAAATTCTTCACGTGTTACATTGCCAGCATCATAGATTTTAGATTCTTTATCATAGAAATCTTTATAAACCAAGTCAATCATCCCCCATAATTGACGATGAGCGAGCGTAAGATTTTTATTCTTTTTACGTTGCAAAATTGAAGCTAAACTTGACTTCTCCACACAAGGTCACCACCTAATCATAATAAGATGTTCATTATAATTTCTCCCGCTACTATAATGAAAGAAAAATCCCCTTATATATGAACTGCTACTATTAGGGGTTATAGGACAAAACGTGTTGGTACTTTAATCCCAATCATTGAAAGATAATTTGTCATAGTTATGCAAATCACCCCAAGAAATGGCATCCCCCCAAGTTGGAATTATGCCTTGAAGTTGGGCTCTTTCATTCATAGATCATATATTTTTAGAAATACTTGCATCAGTTGGCATTACCTCAAGTATTTCTTTTGCAGAAAGCGGTCTTGGTGAGTGTAAATAACACCACCAGAAGACCGCTTTTATGCGTTTTTCTACAGACATCCCTCGATGGTAACGCAATAAACGTCTGAGTTGTGCGTTTACTCCACCTTCAATAGGGTTATTAGTCCTCGGACATTCTTTATCCAACACCAATGTTTCATCTAAATATCTAAACATTGTCTCTGTATTAATTAATACCACCAGAGAGTTATAGGCTTTTTAATAAGCGTTCATGCATAGCTCTTAAATTATCATTACTATCACGTGTCATTTCACGTAGAAACTCTTTAAAAGTCACTCTCCAATTAAATAATCGTTGAATCCATATTTGTGCATCTTCCTGTGTTCTTACACTATATAAATCGCTGGCTAAATCTTTTAACATAATGCCTGCTAATGTCTTAGGTCGCCTAGTAGTGTAACGATGTACTTGCCATACGGCATGAACAATACAACGTTGAAGTTTGGCGGTACGCCAAACTTTTTTTAATGCTTTTCTAAGACCAGGTCCACCATCAGAAACGACCACAATGGGTGTCGCTATTCGCTGCATAAGAGCTTGCCATGAGCGAGACTGTTCTGACCTACATAAATACCATCCTAATACATGTTCACCATCATAACAGATCAAAATACAAGCCTTTTTAGCTAAGTAAATACCATCAACGAATACCACATCTCTCGGGGTTTCAATTTTGGGCGGCATAGGCCATATTTGCCAGAAATCAGCTATCTGTCTACGAAATGTACGGCCCTGCCCAGGCATGTCCTGTTGTGTTTCTTTACTAAATAACCAATTTAGAAATCGATGAAAACATTTAGTAGTATTATCAATAGTTTGTGTAAAGGTGATGTTACACTGCTTACAATGCCATCGTTGTGATCCAGCTTTAGTTTTCCCATATTTTTGACAAGAAAATCCACAATTTATACATCTTACCAGCATGATTATTCCCTCCACTTAGAACACGATTTTCTAAGAAGATATAACCTTATTGAAGCCAGTAAAATCAAGGGTTTTGGGACTTTTTACCAACACATTTTGTCCACCCTCTAAGTTTATCAAAAGAACTTAAAATGGCGATGGATCCAGTAATTTACTGACTCCATCGCCTATAAAACCAACACGTTTTGTCCTATAACCCACTATTAGATTATAAAATCTAAAGATAACTGTCCAGTATATAAGAGGATTTTTTATACTAAATTATTATTGACCAAATATCGTCAAATCCATCAAAAAAATGATAGATAAATAATCAGATATATCAACAATTATATAATTAGTTGCGTTCTTTAATTTCAATTTTAATGGAATTGAAGAATTCGTCAAATGGAACTGTACCCAATTCGTCGCCGCCGTGTTTACGTACGTTAACGGAATTGTCCTCCATTTCTTTATCGCCAACAACGAGCATGTAAGGAACTTTCCATTTGTGCTTGGCGAATTTTGTAACCAATTTTTTCGTTGCGATCGTCTACTTCTACGCGAACGTAGTCATGGCGCATTTGTTTTGCCAATTGGTTAGCGTATTCCACGTGTTTTTCGGAGATAGGTAATACTTTCACTTGAACAGGTGCCATCCAAGTTGGGAATGCACCAGCATAGTGTTCAGTCAAGATACCGATGAAACGTTCCATGGAACCGAAGCATGCACGGTGAATCATGATAGTACGATGTTTTTGACCATCTTCACCAATGTATTCTACGTTAAAGCGTTCAGGCAAGTTCATATCCAATTGGATAGTACCACATTGCCATGTACGGCCCAAGGAATCTTCGATATGGTAATCGAGTTTAGGACCATAGAACGCGCCGTCGCCAGGGTTGATAACATAATCAATGCCTTTTGCTTCGATAGCGTTACGCAATGCTTCTGTAGCTGCTTCCCAAATTGCATCATCACCCATTGCATTGTCTGGTTTAGTAGACAATTCAACATGATATTTCAAACCAAATTGGCTATAGATACGGTCGAACAATTCGATAACTTTCATCAATTCGGATTGCATTTGTTCAGGCAACATAAATACGTGCGCATCGTCTTGTGTGAAAGCACGAACGCGGAACAAACCGTGTAATGCGCCGGACAATTCATGACGGTGAACTAGGCCAAGTTCTGCATAACGAAGTGGCAAGTCACGGTAGGAATGCATTTCGTTTTGGTAAACTAAGATACCGCCTGGGCAGTTCATAGGTTTAATTGCATATTCTTCGTCATCAATGATTGTAGTATACATATTTTCACGGTAATGATCCCAGTGACCAGATGTTTCCCACAATTGTTTATTCAAGATGATTGGTGTGCGGATTTCATCATATTCGAAATCATGATGTACTTCGCGCCAGAAGTTTTCCAATTCGTTGCGAAGAGCCATGCCTTTTGGCAAGAAGAATGGGAAGCCAGGGCCTTCTTCTTTGATAACGAACAAGCCAAGTTCTTTACCAAGTTTACGGTGGTCGCGTTTAGCCGCTTCTTCAAGCATGTGAAGGTATGCATCTAGTTCTTCTTTCTTTTCAAATGCTGTACCGTAGATACGTTGCAACATTTTGTTCTTTTCATCGCCGCGCCAGTATGCACCTGCAATGCTTTGTAATTTGAAAGCTTTCACCTTACCAGTGGATGCAACGTGAGGGCCTGCACAAAGGTCAACAAAATCGCCTTGTGCATAGCAAGAAATCACAGCATCTTCAGGAAGGTCTTCGATCAATTCCACCTTGTAATCTTCGTTTTTAGATTTGAAGAACTCGATAGCTTCTTGACGAGACATTACGGATTTAGTGATAGGCAAGTTTTCTTTTACAATACGGCTCATTTCCTTTTCGATTTTAGTCAAATCTTCAGGAGTCAATGTATGTTCCATATCGATATCATAGTAGAAACCTTTATCGATAGCAGGACCGATAGCTAATTTTGCTTCTGGCCATAAGCGTTTAACTGCTTGTGCCATAACATGAGAAGCTGTGTGACGTAATGTGTGTTTACCCCCATCTTCTTCAAATGTTAAGAAAGCTACTTCAGAACCATCTACGAGTTCTTCGCGAAGGTCTGTTAATTCACCATTTACATTGGCTGCTAACACTTTTTTAGCCAAACTATTAGACAATTTTTTTACTGCTTCCCCAAGAGTAGTGCCAGCAGCGTATTCCTTTGCACTACCATCAGGTAAAATGATTTTTACATCTGCCATTTTAATTTCCTCCAATTTATTATCTAGGATAGACTGGATTTTTGTAATAAAAAAAGACCCCCTATCCCTACAAAACAAGGGACGAAGATCATTCGCGGTTCCACCCTAGTTAATTCACCGCATCACAAGGATACAGTTCATTCACTTCATTAAGCCCGATAACGGTGGCTGCCGTATTTGCCTACTTAAGTTCGACAAATCAGTTTAAAGGGGGTAACTCAAATATATGTGTAAGGCATTTCCAGCATCTGCCTCTCTCTGGTACACAGGGATATGAGAATCATGTCCTTTGCATCACTTTTACTAAGATATCTTATCATAGGTACTAAAAAATTTCAACTATATAAGTACCTCCTAAAAAATAGAACAGGCCTGTTCTATTTCTAGAGACACGCATACACATCTTCCCAAAAATTAGTACAGGCCTGTTCTTTTCCTAAAGACACGCATACACATCTCTCTAAAAATTACTACAGGCCTGTTCTATTTCTAGAGGCACACATACACATCTTCCTAAAATTAGTACAGGCCTGTTCTATTCTAAAGGCACGCATACACATCTTCCTAAAATTAGTACAGGCCTGTTCTTTTTCTAGATACACCCTATTAGTGCATCCCTAAATTAGTACAGGCCTGTTCTATTTCTAAAGATACGAATACACATCTTTCCAAAATTAGTACAGGCCTGTTCTATTTCCAAAAACTATCTATTTACGTTCAAAGTGCGCAGATAGCATGGATCCAATTACTTTTTCAATTTTAGAGTTTGTAATGTCTGGGCCCTTGAATAGGATCAACATTACGTCATCGGAATTGTCTTGTTTAGATACCATCAAGACGCCGCTACCACGAGCACCATTATCGTCGTAATCTTTTGCAACAATAATCATGTTGAGGTAATGGTCTTTCATGTATGTATATACTTTGCTTTGTTTAGCAGAATTGCCGATGCTACTCGCCATGCCCATAGCACGATTGAATACGATGGCATTCGCATTATGCGGGTTATTGCGAAGTTGTTGTTTTTCTTCATCGTTTAGGGGCAATAGGTTAACCATCATGGATTCGCCCATGCGACCACGAAGCATAGCCGGCATTGTTTCGCGCACGTCCGCCGGAATGTCGTTACTAGGATTGAGTTTTAAATCCTTAGGCACGGTCATGTACAATGTACCCTTGCTGTTTTGGCCTTGTACGGTTTTACTGTTATCGATAGCGCCCATTGTGAAAGTATCTTTAATGATTTCCATTTGTACGCCCAATGGTTTTTCAGGTACACCACGGCTAGCCACTTGAATATCGCCAGATTTAGTTTTCTTAATTGTTTCCACGGACCAAGTTGCACCTGGTTTGCCTTCATCACTAGGAGATGTCAACGCAGCAGGCACTTCTTTGGCACCTGTAAATACATAGGTTTGTGCTGGCACAATTGTATCAGGAGCACCGGACTTGTTGAATACGGCACCATATAATACATTTGGTACAACAGTAGAACCAATTTTCAAATTATTGTTTTCTTGGCTTTCAACATCAAAGTTAATATTGCCAGCAAATGTTACATCTGGATTATGATTAATCACAACAACCGTACCTGGTTGTGGAATCATGACAGGACCATTTGGTGCTGCAAAAGCAGCGGTTGCCATAGAAGCACCAAGTGCTGTTAAAACAAATGCGCGTTTTAATACATTACATTTCATTATTATTCTCCTAAATTTGGATAATTCTCTAATCGATGTTGATAATTCTCTAATCGATGTTATTGAACTATATTTCTAAGGTAACCTCTGGCAAGCGCGATAGGATTTCGCTGGCTAGACTGCGCGTATCCGGTGTACACCGCACTATGCAGCGCCCCGACTTGTCTAGGCTAGTCATAACACCTATGTATTCATAGCCTTCTAAGATGCGATTGACATAATTTGTATGTTTTGGATCTATGTGAAAGTACAAATATCCTTCCTCCCCTGTGCCGCTATACGAAGGTGGTTCAGGAAAGCCCGACAATGAACGAGACGGCATCAATGGTTCTTGATTATCGCGTAACGGTATCGTCTCATCAGATGTCATTTCATCAAGCATTGACATAGTAGCAGTATTTTCATGTACCATGTTACTCTGCTTTCACCTTGCACTCGCGGCGCATCATGGAATATGGTTCCAATTTTGTATCCATATACAAACGAACCTTCATTTGCGCATGAGGTGCTACGTCGATAGGATTACCATCTTCGTCTGTCATTTTTTCGATAACAGCCTCTACAAGTTCACCCTTAGGTTGGCAAAATTCAACCTTATCCCCTACCTTGAAATTGTTGCGTTGTTCAAGGTCCACATATTTTTCTTCATCGTTATAGCCAAGCACTAAACCGATGAAATCATGGGATTGAGTATTTGTAGATTTCCCGTAGTTTTGTGCGCTTTCATCAGGGCGACCATTCGCAAAGCCATCTGTGTAAGGGCGGTGGGAAATTTTTTCTAATTCAGCAATCCATTCTGGACGAACGTACCAGTTTTCACGTTCTTTCAAATAGGTATCGATAGCTGTACGGTATACCTTAGCTACCGTTGCACAATAGTGAACGGATTTCATGCGACCTTCAATTTTAAGGCTATCGATGCCTGCTTCATACAATTCTGGAATGCGATGAATGAGGCATAAATCCTTGGAGTTAAAGATGTATGTACCATGTTCATCTTCTTCGATTGGATAATATTCACCAGGGCGATTGGATTCTACAATGCTATATTTCCAACGGCAAGATTGAGAACATTGACCGCGGTTAGCATCGCGTGTACCTGTCATGTAGTTAGACAATAAGCAACGGCCAGAATAGGAAATACACATAGAACCATGAACGAAAGACTCGATTTCAATATCTACATGTTCCTTCATTTCCTTAAGATCCGCTACAGATACTTCGCGAGCTGCTACAACGCGAGCCGCACCAAGTTCCTTCCACATTTGCACAGTATGCCAGTTCGTCGTGGATGCTTGTGTACTCACATGAAGTTCAAGCCCTGGAGCTACGCGTTTAGCCAAGCTAAAGATACCCATATCAGCAACGATAATCGCATCGACACCGATACTTTCAAGAAATTTCAAATAGTCCTCAAGACCTTCAAAGTCCTCGTTGTGAGGAATAATATTGCATGTAACATGGATTTTTTTACCATGTTCATGTACAAATTGAACGGCTTCCTTCAATTCTTCGTCGGAAAAATTGGAGTTACCTGCACGCAAACCAAATCGTTTACCTGCACAATAAACGGCATCCGCACCATAGCGAATGGCCATTTTTAATTTGTCCATATTACCTGCTGGACAAAGCAATTCCATAAAATGATCTGCCATTATTTGTTGTGTCCTTTCCACACACTTACACTCATGCCATCTCCCATCGGGTAAATGGTGGTGTTAAATAATTCTTTATTTTCTACATATGCTAAATACGCTTGTAATCGCTTAACAATAGTTTTGAATCGATGCGGAGCCTCTTTGTCGCCACGCACATAGCCTCTAAAGAGAACATTATCGGCAAGGATGACGCCACCTTCTTTCACATGAGGTAATATGACCTCTAGTTGATTAAGATATTGTCCCTTAGGCCCATCGAGAAATACAAGATCATATTCACCTTTGATTTGTGTTAATACATCCTTTGCATCACCTTTAATCAATGTAATTTGATCCTTATAATCGGATTGACCGATATAATATTTAGCCATCTCGTGGCGTACTTCATCGAGTTCAATTGATGTTATCCGCCCGCCTCGTTCAATAAGAGGTGCCATCAGTAATGTAGAGTAACCAATGGCGGTGCCCACCTCTAGCACAGAGGTGGGCCGGTATAATCCCAATCAATTCTTCAAATAAATGCACCTCAGATTCCCGAAGGATGGGTACATTATTAATCATCGCGTAAATACGCTGCTCATTTAATATCTCATTTAATTCCATAAAATGTATTATAAATTCCTACTATTTATTTGACTGTGAAAGTAATCATATACGCTAATTATCTATCAACGCCACCTCGATTATTACCAGAAGCAGGTGTAGTTTGTGTGCTAGGTCTGATCACACGAGGTTCTTCCACTGCAGGCGCCGATTGAACCGGTGCCGATTGCTGTGGAACTACTTGTTGCATGCTTTCCGGTATTTGGCTAGGCGATGATGTTGTAGCCGGTTGTTCACTTGCTGCCGGTGCTGCTGGCGCTGGCGTTACTTGAGTTGCTGCCGGTACAGTTGTCGGTGTATATGTATATGTTGGTTCTACATCTACATATTGAGAATCTGCCGCTACAGCCTCTGCAGAGCTATAGTTGTAATCTGGTTCTGATGTAGCCGCCACATCATAGTTAGGACCAGCTTGTGCCAATGCAGGAGCTTGACCTTGATTGGAAGAGCCTGCACTCGCTTGTTCAGCACCATAAATTTTTTCAACCTCAGCCAAATGCTCAGCATATGTTTTGGAGAAATGATTATGACCATCTTTATCTGCTACAAAGTATAGATAATCTGTATCTTCAGAATGAAGTACCGCATCTAACGCCTTTTTACCAGGGTTTGCAATCGGTCCTGGTGGCAAACCTTTACTTACATATGTATTGTAAGGACTTTGTAACTGCGTATCTCCAAGCGTTACATTTTCCTTTGCATAACCAAGAACATAAGAAATAGTTGCATCAGATTGCAATGGAATACCATGTGCTAAGCGTTTCTTAAATACACCCGCAATAGTTGGGCGATCCGCATCATATAATGATTCACGTTCAACGATGGATGCTAAGGTTACAAAATCATGAATACTCATGTGTTGTGCTTGAATTTGTTTTTTAACAGCTGGTGTTAAATAGCGATTCATTTGCTCAGACATCATCAAAATGACATCCTTTGGCGTAGCACCAACTGGCACTTCATAAGTGCTTGGGAAAAGGAAACCTTCTACAGGATATGTAGTCGGTTTAGTACCCTTCATATATGGGTATGGGACGAATGTTTTCGCCTCTGCCAAGAAATCAGAAGCTTTCATAATTTGAGCTTTTTCAAGAGCAATGGCGATATCCCCTACGGTATACCCTTCAGGAATCGTTAATTTAATGGACTCAACGTGACCCTCTTGTAATAAGTTAATTAATTCATGGACCGATACCTTATTTGGAATTTGGTAGTGACCAGATTGTAGTTTTGAACCGGTTCCACTAAGAGCTAACCATAATTTAAACACCTGTGTAGACCGAATTAGTCCATGTTCATAGAGCATATCGGCAATTTCTGTTCCTGTTGCATCCTTGCCTATTACGAGGACTTGAGATCCTCCGTCATCGTTAAAGGTATTTGGTACAAAATAGGATGCACCTAAAGCACCACCACCTAAAATAGCAAGGCTAAGAACACCTACGGAAACATATTTTAAGGCTTTTCTCATGGATGAGTTCCTTTCTATTACAAACCATTGTATATCATCTTATTATACCATATTAAAGGCTTTCGATGTATCTCTTCTTTTATATTATCTATCATACCAAATTACCATGAGTCAATTAGTACACAAGAGATTACAATTACAAAAAAGACCCTAGTATAACAACCGTTATGAACCGACCCCTTAATGTTAGACCAAAAATCTTAACGTTAAGGAGGTCGGTTTTTCTATGGCAAAATATAGCTCAACATTTAAATTAAAAGTCGTTACTGCATATCTAAATAGCGAGGGTGGATATAGCTCTTTAGCTAAGAAATACGGTGTAAAGGATGCATCGCAAGTTCGTCGTTGGATTAGTGCATTTAAAGAATTTGGTAAAGATGGTTTGTGTCGAAAGCGAAATAATACAAGATATACTTCAGAATTTAAGCTAGCTGTGGTAGAGTCATACTTAACTAGTGAATTATCGTATCGGCAAATTGCATTACAATATGGGCTGAATAATCCTTCATTAATAGCTCGCTGGAAATCGGATTTTATGAAATATGGGACCAATGCTTTTGCCGAGCGACCGAAAGGACGAATACCTACCATGAGTCGAACAGATGAAAAAGCAAAGATTACCACACATACTAAATCACGTAACCAAAAGAAGAAAAAAGAATTAACACCAGAGCAAGCTCGTATTTTAGAATTGGAAAAACAATTACGCTATGCTCAAATAGAGAATGCCTATTTAAAAGAATTGAGGAGATTGCGCCTCGAGGACGCTCGAAAAATGAAGAACAGCAAGAATCATTAGCAGTCTCCGAAGAGAATTCAAACTAACTGAGATTCTTGCTGCCTTACGTTTTCCAAAAGCAACATATATGTACTGGCAACAGCGCTTTGACCGAGTAGATCCAGATCTACAAATACGAATAGCTATTGAAGATATTCGTAAGGACCATCCCAACTATGGATATAGAAGGTTGTTACCTTTGTTGCGATCACGAGGTATTGTTATTAATAAGAAACGATTGCAACGAATTATGCAAAAGTTTAATCTGCAAGTAATAGCATTCTCCCGTAAGAGCCGAAAATATAACTCATATAAAGGAGTTAAAGGACGGATTGCACCTAATCGCATTAAGCGTAGATTCTATTGCAGTCAACCACATCAAAAAATTACTACAGATACAACTGAATTTAAGTATTATGAACTAGATGCAAATGGTGCTTTGAAAGTTAGAAAACTATACTTAGATCCATTTATGGATTTATATAATCTTGAAATTATTAGTTTTAGTATAAGTCCTACACCATCGGCTGAGTCTATACTTTCAGCACAACAACAGGCGATTGAAAAGACTGCCGATGCTAAGTATCGGCGGACATTTCATTCTGACCGTGGTTGGGGTTACCAAATGAAAACGTATCAATATAATTTAAAAGTGCATAATATATTCCAAAGTATGTCTAGAAAAGGTAATTGTCTCGACAATTCACCAATGGAAAATTTCTTTGCCATCTTAAAACAAGAGATGTATTATGGCAATACCTTTCATAGTTATGATGAGTTAAAAATGGCGATTGAAAACTATATTATGTATTACAATACTAAACGAATTAAGGAAAAATTGAATTGGCATAGTCCAGTTGACTATCGTTTAGCTACTACTGCAGCATAAAAAATTCCGAGCAACCAGTTTAGGTTACTCGGAAATAAAAGTCTAACTTTTTGGGGTCACTACATTATACTAGAGTCTTTGAGGGCTTAGAAATTACTCTTCTTCACCCATTGCTTCGTACATATTTA
>BNJU01000739.1_pt1 | contig 47120 bp, 61 predicted proteins | sample 8539281 | NCBI WGS metagenome assembly BNJU01 (sample SAMD00202456, study PRJDB9452) | human saliva metagenome | isolation source: human saliva | place: Japan
TGGAAGTTACGCATTGCTCGCGCAGGAAGAGATGCGGGAGATGCCCTGGAGCGCGGTGTACGCGCAGCCGCGCGCTGCGAGGATCCGCGTGCACGGCTGACGGCGCGGGCATCAGGTGACGACGACTCGGGGCTCATGCGGGAATCGTAGGAGACTGAGAGTCGATCTGCGCGATGAGCGCGTCAACACGCGGGTCGGTTGTGGCTAACGGATCCTGCAAGGACAACGGAATCGTCGACGATTCATCGAGACGCACGTGCACCCAGTCGACGCTCAGGTCGGCGCGGGCATCTTCGGCGGCTGCGATGATACGTCCGCGCAGGTGAGCGCGGGTCGTCGCAGGCGCGATCGTCTGCGCGCGATGGACACCCTCGACGGTCGTGAGGCGTCGCATGAGTCCCGCGCGTTCCATTCGCTCCCACAGGCCATCAGCGGTGATGTCGGAGTACGACAGCTCAAGCCGAGCCACGCGCGGATCAGTGAGGCTCGCCCCACTGCGTGCGCAGTACGACGTGAGAAGCTTGTGCTTGATCGCGATGTCCAGCTCGGTGTCGATGTTGCTCCAGTCACCGCTGGCGATGGCATCGATGCCCCTGCCCCACAGGTCGACGACGTAGGCGCGCATAGGATCCAGCTCCGCGACTGGGATACGGGCAAGCACACGTTCATGGATCTCTCGTTGCAGCGCGACGGCGCTCGTCGTGCGTCCGTTGGCCAGCTCAAGGGGGGCCGAGCCGGACAGGTCGGAGTTGACCTCGCGGATTGCACGCATCGGATCAGCGAGCGCCAGGTCTTCGATCTGCAGACCGTCCTCGATCGCATGGATGAGGAGCTCCGTCATACCGATCTTCAAGGCAGTCGTCGGCTCGGCGACGTTCGTGTCGCCGACGATGACGTGCATGCGTCGATATGCGCCAGAATCAGCCAAGGCCTCGTCGCGCGTGTTGATGATCGGACGCGAGCGCGTGGTCGCCGAGGACACGGCGTCCCACATCTGATCGGCACGCTGGGAGAACTGCAGACGCGGCGTCGCCGCAGCGGTGTTGATCCACCCGTTACCGACGAGAATCTGGCGCGTCACGAAGAATGCGACGAGAGCATCCGCGACCTGACGGAAATCGCGGCGCCGATGGAGAAGATAGTTTTCGTGGCAGCCGTAGGAGTTGCCCTGCGAGTCAAGGTTGTTTCGGAACAGGTGCAAGCGCAGGTCTGAGCCGAGCTCGGAGAGGGCCTCGTCTGCCTGAACTGCCAAATCCGCAAGCATGGAGGCGCCGGCGCGATCCTGCTCGAGCAAATCCTCAAGACGATCGCACTCAGCAGTCGCATACTCGGGATGAGCGCCCACGTCAGGTAGAGACGCCCGCCGTTACGCAGAAACAGATTCGAGGAGCGCCCCTGATGCAGGAGCGGCTCGAACAGCTGGCGAGCGGCGTGCTCGGCATCCATGGGGGCGCCCCCGCTCGGGGACGCGGCCGTGAGCCCGTACTCCGTTTCGATGCCGAAAACTCGACGCCTCACGTCACTGGCCGCCCTTCTGGACGAAGCCCTGGACGAACGCCTCAGCGTTGGTTTCAAGAACGGAGTCAATCTCGTCGAGGAGGGAGTCGATCGACGAGGTGCGCGCCTGAACCTGGCCGGCCGCCTCGAGAGCGTCATCTTCAGGGGTCGGGCCGCCTGCGAAAATCTGATTCGACATTATTGGTTCTGCTTTCTGTCGTTCTTTATCGAGTGGATGTATCGCGCGCGTCGGCGATCGGGAATCGGACGAGGTCACCCTCGCCCGGGTCGAGGACGAGCGAGGACCATGAGGCCTTCACGAGGTCGGGTCGATTGGCCACCGCCCATCCGCGCACGTGAGCGCGAGTGTTCGTGGGCGCCACGTCCGCGGCGCGCCTCGACCTCCCTCATCGGACACAAGGCGCGTGACCATGCCAGCCTTCGCGAGTCGATAGACGAGGCCGTGGCTGGGACGCAGGTCCGCCCACTGCAGGTCGATGGCAGCCAGACGCGGATCGTTCCATTCGAGCCCGGCGCGTTCCTTCTGTCTCTTCACGAGCTGGTACTTGCCCACCCATTCGACCTCGGTGGCCACCGAGAAGAGATCGGCGCGCATGCGATCAAGCACCGACTGCCACAGCGTGAGGATCTCCTGGTCGGCCTGCGTAGGTGTCGTGCCCGTTTCTTCAAAAGTGTCGAGAACCAGATCCACGTAGACCTGCTGGAGCTCTGCCGCCGTGTAGGCGCCGCCCGCGGTCGTCACCTTGTAGTCGAGGTCGGGATGGTGCGACACGTTCCAGGTTTCCTGCACGGGATCGTCCATGACGATCGAATCCCAGCGCAGGTCCGTGCCCTGCTCGATTGCCCACAGGACGAGCGAGGTGGTGCCGAAACGCAGGAAGGCCGAGACGTCGAACATGTTGCCGTCGCCGCCGATGACGTGGAGTCGGCGGAACTGAGCCGGATTCGCATGCGGCTCGTCGCGTGTTGATGATTGGGCGATTGAAAGTGGTCTCCAGTCCGACTTCGTTCTCCACAAAGTCGGCGCGCTGGGACATCTGGAAGCCCGGGACCTCGCTCTTTTGCCCGCGTCCCACGCGGCCGGCACCGCAGATGACCGGGCGGGTCACCATGAAGGGCGTGAGTCCTCGCACGATCGCATCGAGGTCGGTGATGCGGGGCATCTGGTAGTTCTCGTGGGTACCGTAGGCAGCACCCTTGCCGTCGGTGTTGTTCTTAACGAGGACGATAGGTTCTTCGCCGAGTTCTTCCAGGCGTGCCATGACGCGCTGGGCGATCACCTCGCCGGCGCGGTCCCACAGGAGCGCATCGCGCGCACCGATTGTTTCGGGCGCGGAGTACTCGGGGTGCGCGTGATCGACGTACAGGCGTGCGCCATTCGTGAGGACCGCGGTCGTCGCCGCCGGGAGGGCGAGTTCTTCGGGGGTCGGCCGCGCGATGCGCTCCGAACCACCGGACGGTGCGAGGTGGTACGGATCGTCAGTGAGCAAAGACGGGTCTGCCGCAGCACGGGACATGCGCATGCCGCGCAGGTCGTTGAGCGGGTCCTCCCCCGTGTAGTCCCAGCGGACGACGCCCGCGCCCTGGGCCGGAGTTCCCTCGCGGCTGATCTCACCGTACGTGGTCACGACCGTCGTCGACAGAGCAATCGGGTTTGCCCACGCGTCGCCGGGACGGTAAACGCCGTACTCGGTCTCGGTTCCAATAATGCGTTCGCTGCTCATTTCACCGTTCCAATCGGCTTCACGCTGACGATTTCAGGGGCCAGCCCACTGGTACGAGCCCAGTCTTCCGGCGAGGAGGTGGCAGCGAGTTCGAGCGACTCGTTCATCTCCTCGTGCACCCCGCGCAGCAGATGATCCATGCTCAGGCCGGAAGATGCGCCCATCAGCGCGTCCTTAATCGCGTACTTCTTTGCGCGTTCGACGATACCGGCAATGAGAGCGCCAGACACGAGGTCAGACAGGTAGATGCGCTTGTGGTCGCCATTCACCAGGGTTGCGAGGAAGAGAGCCGTCGTCTCATTGCGCGCGTAGAGCGCGTCGACAGCGCGTTCGCTCATGCCCGCCACAGCCTCGTTGATGCCGCCGAAACGCTCAATTTCCGAAGCATGGATCGGCACCTGAGGCGTCAGATACTTCGAGAAGATATCGAGGGCACCCGCGCGGTCCGGACGATCCACGCGGATGCGCACGTCGAGGCGCCCCGGGCGCAACACCGCCGGGTCGATCATGTCGGCGCGGTTGGAAGCGCCGATGATCACGACGTTGTCGAGGGATTCGACGCCGTCCATCTCGGCGAGGAGCTGCGGGCAATCATCGTTTCGACGTCTGAGGACACGCCCGTGCCACGCGTGCGGAACAGGGCTTCCATCTCATCGAAGAAGATGACGACTGGGGTGTCGCCGGCTGCAAGGGTCCGTGCACGAGCGAAAATGGCGCGAATCTGGCGCTCGGTTTCGCCGACGAACTTGTTCAGCAGTTCGGGGCCCTTGATCGACAGGAAGAAGGTCGACGCACCCCCACGCTTCGACAGCGAGTTGGCAACGGCCTTCGCGATCAGAGTCTTGCCCGACCCGGGAGGCCCATACAAGAGAATGCCCTTGGGCGGGCGCAGGCCAAACTGGCGGTACAGCTCAGGATGGTTAAACGGCATCTCGATCGAGTCACGCACCTGCGCAATCTGATCGTCGAGACCACCGATGTCCTCGTATGTGACGTCGGGAACCTCGGGGGTGAGCAGCTGCTCGACATCCTCACGCACGATGCGCTCGAAGGCGATGCCCGAGCGGGCGTCCACGACGAGAGAATCGCCGGGACGCAGGTTTCCGTGGCGTAGAGGGCCGGCCAGCTCAAGGAGATTCTCCGCTCCACCTTCCGTCGCCACAAGCACGCGGTCGGGGCCAACGAGCTCGAGAACGGAGACGACCTGCCCACTGCGCGGCAAGTCATCCGCGGCCACGGCGATCATCGTGTCGTCGAGGCGCACCCACTGCCCGTACGAGAGGTCAGTGACATCAAGCTTCGGAGTGACGGCAACGCGCATGCGCTTGCCGCCCGTCACGACCTCGATCTGGCGTGAAGCAGGAAACGCTCGCACGAACGTTGCGAGAGTCTGGGGAGGACGCGACACGTCGGCCAGCTCGCCCTGTAGGCGAATCAGCTCCGTGCGGGCGGTCGTCAGCGCGGTGGTGAGGCGGCCGTTCTTTTCTTCCAACGAAATCAGGCGTCGTTCAAGTGCCTGGCGTTCTTCGACCTCACTCATCAGTCGCTGCCTCACGTCCCTCCGACGCCCACGTGTCGGCCTGCGCGACGACGTCACGGCGGACCTTGCGCACCTTCTTCTCAGAGTTCACGCGCTGACCGACCTTCTCCAGCGACCAGTCCGGCTCGTCGTCCCACGCGCCGCCCTGGCCTTCGGCAGCCTTCGCCGGACGAGTCGAACGCTCCTGCGGCGTGACGCCAGGCGCGAGGAGGCGGGTAACCACGAGGAAACCGGTGTGAGCCACCATGCGGTGCTCGGGGCGCACGGCCAGGCCGTCAAGGTGCCACTCGCGGCGTATGTCCTCCCAGGCGATCGGATCGGTGAAACGTTCGGAGGCGCGCAGATCCTCGACGAGACGTGACATCTGCGTGACGGTCGCGACGTAGCACACGAGCACGCCGCCCGGAATCAGCGCATGGGTGATGGCCTCGATGTTCTCCCAGGGAGCAAGCATGTCGAGTACGATCCGGTCGACGCTGCCCTCTTCGGCCGACCACAGCACCTCGTCGACGTCACCGACACGCAGGTCCCATGCGGGGTGGCGGCGGCCGAACCACAGGTCAACGTTGGCGGCCGCGATGTCAGCGAAGTCCTGGCGCCGCTCCACAGAGATAAGGCGCCCCTTCGGGCCGACCGCATCGAGGAGAGCCATCGACAGCGCGCCGGAGCCGGCGCCGGCCTCGACGACAGTCGCGCCGGGGAAAACATCCCCCATGTGGGTAATGACCCCTGCGTCCTTGGGATAGACGACGGCGGCGCCGCGGGGCATCGACATCACATAATCGACCTGCAGGGGCCGCAGGATCTGGAACTGGCGGCCTTCCTCGGTGACAATCACCTGGCCGTCGGGACGGCCAATGACGTCGTTATGGTTGAATCCGCCGCGGTTGGATTGGAAACGACCACCGCTCACGAGAATCACCTGGTGGAAGCGTCCCTTGGGGTCGCGAACCTGAACGCGGTCGCCCTCAGAAAGGACGCCTCGGCGGGTGGGCTGGCCAAAATCATTGGCCGACATTGAAGTATTACGCTGAATAGTCATTACGTAAAGGATAGCGCTTGCCACCAGCTGCGCCCATGGCAGGACACAGATGAGGGCGGAGGGTTAGCGTGGTATTCATGACAGACCTGATCACCCCTTCGACGGCCGAGCGCACGTGGGAGCCCGCACTCTCGGCTTCGCGAGCGAAGGAATACGAGCGCTGCCCCCTGCAGTACCGTCTTCACGTCCTGGACGGATACCGTGAACCGGAAACGCGCGCGAAGGCTCTGGGAACAATCGTGCACGCAGTGCTTGAGAAGCTTTTCGCTCTGCCAGCGCAGCAGCGTACACCTGAGGCCGCGCGCAGCCAGGTAGGGCCGCAATACGAGGCCTTGGCATCAAAGAACCCGGAGGTTCCCGCGTTGTTTAGCGACGATGCGGACCGTGACGCGTGGCTCGACGAGGCGCGCGCGGTCGTCAACGGGTACTTTGCGATCGAGCAGCCCCAGTGGATTGCACCAGCAGCGCTTGAGCAGCGTGTGACGACGACGACCTCGGGCGGCGTACGACTCCTCGGTTTCATCGACCGTGTGGACCGTGCCCCCGACGGACGGCTTCGGGTCGTCGACTACAAGACCGGGAAGGCGCCCGGTCCGCGCTACGTCAACGAGGCCCTGTACCAGCTGCGTTTCTACGCGCTGCTCCTCGCGCGCACGCAGGTGCTTCCTTCTCGCATGCAGCTCGTCTATCTGAAGGCCGGCCAGGTCATCACCTTTGATCCCGAAGCGGGCGACATCGCGAGTTTGAGCGTCACATTGACCAGCTCTGGGACTCGATTGCACGCGACATTGAGAACGACTCTTTTGTGCCTCGCAAGAATCCCCTGTGCAACTGGTGCGGGGTGCGGTCACTCTGCCCGGTGTTCGGCGGAACCACTCCCCCGCTGCCCCGAGCAACATGCACGGTGGCTGTCGCGGACTCGGCTAGGCTAGATGCATGGACTTGAAGCAATGCGGCCGCACCGGGCTCTACCTGTCGGCCATTGGTATCGGCACGCTCACCTGGGGGCGCGACACTGACGGCCCCGAAGCGCTCGACATGCTGCGCCGTTTCGTCGACGCGGGCGGCAATCTGGTGGAATGTTCTGCGTCCCATGGTGACGGCATGGCGGTGGACATCCTGTCCGAGGCCATCTCAGCTGTTGGTCGGCACCGCGTGGCAGTCGCGTGGCGCGGAGGCGTGCGCCGGGCCTCCGAAGGCGCGTGGGTGAGCGCCGCGGGGCGCGGCGATCTGCTGCGCAGTCTCGATGATGCCCTCGCACGGTTGGACACCGACTACGTGGACGTGTGGATGGTGGAGCCTCGCGCGGAGGTCCCACTGGAGGAGACTCTTGAAGCTGCGACCGCAGCGTATCGCTCTGGCCGTGCGCGCTACGTGGGGCTGTCGCGGGCGACGCAGTGGCAGCTTGCCGAGGCCGTGACACGCGGTGTGCTCGGAGCGAGCGCTCCGATCTCGGTGGTCGAGTTCCCCTTCTCCCTCGCAGATACCTCGCGGGCGGCGACGGTCGCTGAGTTGAGTGAACACGGGGTCGGCGTCATCGCCGCGTCCGCATTGGCAGGCGGTGCTCTGACGGGCAAGTATCGCCACTCGACGCCCGCAGACTCACGCGCCGCTTCGCCGCATCTTCGCCATCTGGTGGAGGGCCACTTGACGGGCTCGGCGCGCGGCGTCATTGAGGCTGCCACGCGCGCAGGCGCGGGACTGGAGCGCTCAACGGGTGACGTGGCACTTGCGTGGGTGCGCGATTATCCGGGTGTCACCAGTGCCCTCGTCGGTCCGCGCACGCTGCGCCAGCTGGAGACGCTGCTCGACTACACGGAGCCGTTGCCGGCGCCCATTCGGCAGGTTCTCTCCGAGGTGGCTCAGTAAGGCGCGCTTCACGCGATCAACATCATGTGAAGTGCGTAGAGATGGGTGGGGCCCGAACCGCTTGGTTCGGGCCCCACCCATCTCTGACAAGCTGATGATCGAGTCAGTCGTCGACCTCGATGAAAGTCGTCGTCATCATCCTCGTCGCCGTCTTCTTATCGTCATCAGGTCGTCAAATTCGTCGTCGTCCTCGGAGTCGTCGAGAATGTCGAACGGCAATTCCACGCCCAGCTGAGTGAAAAAGAATGTCGTCGTAGGGTGAAGAACGCGTCGCGCAGCGCAAGCTCAGCTGCTTCGAGCGCGGCGTCGTCGGCCTCGTCTCCATCGCGGGCGATGTCGAAGTGGTTTTCGAAAGCGTTGAGCAGGCGCGTCAGTGCGCGGCGGGCATCTCCAGTCATGACGATCATTCTACCGTGAGACGGCGCACTTTATCAGGGAAGGTTGAGCTGCGAACGAATAACGGACACCATCAGGTCGGTTCCCTTGATCTCGGCGGTCTGATCCGCGCCGAGAATGCGGGTCTGCCCATCCGCGTCAAGCAGCTGCGACGCGCCCATGTTCGGGCCGAGGGGCAGGATCACCCATTCCTTCGTCGGCTGGTAGATGGCGTCGGGCTTCTCCCCTTCGATCTGGGCGGTGATGTTCGCGATGACGACGCGGGCCTGCTGGCGCGCGGCGTCGGCACGCTTCGATTCACGCACATCGGTGAGGTCACCGACGGCGTAGACGTTCGGGTGATCTGCGACCTGCATGGTGCTATCGACACGGATGGTGCCGTTCGGGTTCATGACGGACTCGTAGTCGCTGCCGATCAGGAAGCCGGTGTTGGCGCGGGCGCCGTAGCACTGGAACCACAGGTCGGCCTCGATGACCTCGCCGTTCTTGGTTTCGACCATGAAGTGACCGAGGTCGCCGACGTTCTGCGGGGGCAGGTAAGCGAGCTCAGAGCCGGTGACGACACGCACGCCGAGGGTGCTCAGCTGCTCGCTGATCTCGTTGCGCAGCGCATCGGTGTAGCCGGGCGTGCCCAGGATCTGATCGGAGGCCTCAACGATCGTGATGTCCAGGCCGGGGAAGGCATTGGCGAGCTCGCCGGTCAGCTCGATGCCGACGGTGCCGCCGCCGACGATCATGACCGAGCGGGCCCGTCCGAGGTTCTCGTGCAGCTGCTCAAGGCGTGCCTTCGCCACGGACGAGCGGTAAGAGGAGTACTTCGCGGGGAAAGGATAGGTCGATCCGGTCGCGAAGACGACGTAGTCGGCCTCGATCGGGTCGTGGCCGAAGACATGAACGGTCGTGCCGTCAACACGCGATACTGTGCCACGGAGGACCTCGCCGCGGTGCAACAGGTTCGTGTAGGGCATGAAGATCGCGTGTTCCCACACGGTGTCGACCGCGGCACGCAGCGCGGCTGCGTGATGGACGAACTGGTCCTTCTGCTCGATGAGGACTACGTCCGCGATGGGGTCCAGCCCCTTTGCGACCGTGACGCCTCCGTAACCTCCGCCAATGACTGCGACGCGTGCCATGTCTTTCCTCCTTGTGAGTGGACCGCGTCTATTGTGTCACCTGGCGGGCACGAATGCGCGTGCTAGGGACCTTAGTCCGCGTCGTTGGCGCTCTCCCCGGTCTCCAGGCCGAGGCCGCGCGCAACATTCGGCGGGAAGAAGTTGGGGCCCTTGAGGACCTTTCCATCCTCGCGCAGCTTGACGGAGCCGTCCGGCATGAGCTTGGAAAGGTTCGAAGCCTGGACCTCGGCGAGCACAGAATCGAGGTCCATACCGGACTCGATCGCCATACCGTAGATGACGTAGACGAGGTCGGCGAGGGCGTCAGCAGCCTCAATAACATCGCGCTCGCCATCGTCTGCCGCGACCGCCTCGGCGGTAGCCGCCTCGATGATCGCGCGGGCGCGCTTGCCGTACACCGCTCCCATGAGCTCGGCAAATTCTTCGGCGATGAGGCTCATGCGCAAGTCGAGGCGCTCGTAGGACAGCGTCGGATCGTCGAAAGGACGAATCGGAACCGAGTAGGTGCGATGGAACTCCATCACGAGATCCATCGGGCTGGGCGCTCCCCCGGTCGTGTTCGAGGTGGGGGTATTCTTCTCGCTCATGCGTGATCCTTTCGAGACTGTTCCCAGGCCGTAGCCAGGATGTTCGTAAATGCGGTGATCGTTTGATGTCCGTCGACGAGGTACTGCGCGTCAAAGACGTACGTCGGGGACGGTGGTGACACCCATGTGCATCGCCATCTGGAAGTCCGAATACACGCGGGATGCCCATTCCTCGTCGCCCACGGCGAGAGCAGCAAGCTCCGGTGGCATTCCGATGTCCTGGGCGCACCCGATGAGAACCTCGGGGTGGGAGATGTCCAGGCCCCATTTCGAAGTGCGCGCGCATGATGGCCTCGGCAACCTTCAGTTGCAGCGAGGAGGGACCTGCCACCGTATCGGCATCAATATCCGCATCGTGGGCGGCAGCGATGACGCGGTGTGCGCGCGACGTCGGAGCGATGATGAGGTTATCGAAGTCAAAGCGAATCCCCTCGCGCGCACCGAGCGCCTGCATCCGTTCGTCAGCTTCGCGTACTTCTTCGAGCGTCGCGGCACCGGATTCTACGAGAGCCACGACGCGGGGCTTGTCCACGGGGGCGTCGAGTTCCGGGTCAAGAAGGAAAGCGTGCAGGTAGACCTCGACCTCGTCACGATGCTCGAATTCCTCGAGAGCTGCGCGCAGGTGTCGCAGCCCGAGATAGCTCCACGGGTCGCAGGTGTCGAGCCACATGTCGATACGCACGGTGCCTCCTCACGATTGATATGGAAAACCCCGGAGCCTTTCGGCCCCGGGGCATTTCGTGCGCGGAGGGGGACTTGAACCCCCACCCTCGTAAAATGAGGACTAGCACCTCAAGCTAGCGCGTCTGCCTATTCCGCCACCCGCGCAGGTGAGCGATGCGAACCGTTGCGATCCGCAAGCGAGTAGAAGCTTAACACGATGTGGGCGACATGCGCCAATCGAAACTAGGAGTCCTTTTTCGCCGTCGCGCAGACGCGAGTCGAGAGTGGCGAAAACCTTGGCAATTGAGTCGATATCGGCGTCCGTCATGCCATCCAGGAGGTACTCGCTGACCGTCTGCTGATGCAGCTCTGTGGCAGCAAGCACAGTTTCGATCCCCTGGGTCGTCAGGCATGCGTCGTAGCCGCGGCGATCGACCGCGGAGGGAACGCGTTCCACCCATCCGTCGCGCGACAGATTCGAAACGAGGTAGGTGACGCGCGACGGCGAATAAACGACACGGTCGGCCAGCTCGCCCATGCGCAGACGATGGCCAGGCGCCTCCCAGAGGGCAAGAAGAATGTTGTAGTCGGGCATGGAAACCCCGTAGGTGCGCTTGAGGCGCGTCTCGAGAATGCCCTGCAGGCGCCCGGACGCCTCGAAGAAGACTCGCCATGCGGCAGCGCGGGCACTATTGGCCTGAACGATCGGCGTCAGTCGTGCTCTTGATTCCATGTCTCCCTCCTCGTGGTCGTGTCGGATGCTCCTCTCGGGATAATAGGGCATAGTGACTAAGAAAGCACCAACAACGCGGAGGGACCTCATGTCTTTATCCATTTCTGTTGTCCTTTTTGACGTCGACGGAACGATTGTTGATTCCGCTCCTGCCGTCATGGGCGCATTTCGTGGCACTCTGTCAGACTACGATTTGCCGATCCCCGACGATCAGCGACTTCGCACCTATGTCGGGTCCTCCCGCTGTGGCACTCCTTTCGGCGATCTGGGCTACGAGGGTGATCTCTAGCCAACCTCGTGAGCAGGCTACCGTTCGCCGATACTCACGCTCACTTTCTCGATCCCGGAGCCCTTCCCAGGGGTCATTGATCTGCTCCACGAACTTCACGATGCGGGCGTTCCGTTGGCGACCGCGACGTCGAAAGCAGGCCCCGAATGGCTCTCGCTCAGATGGAGCATCTCGGCCTGTCCAGCGTTTTTGACGTGATTGCTGGCGCTACCCCGATCCATCCTCGAGCAAAGCGACCGTCATTCACGAGGCCCTTGACGCGCCTGGAGGCTATGGGCGGCCGACATCTCCCGCCCCAGTCATTGTCGAGACTCCATCTGGGATGTCCGTGGCGCTCAGGAGGCTGGGCATTCCGGTGATCGGGGTCGGTTGGGGGTATGCAACTGAGGACGGCCTCGACGATGCGGACGCCGTGTGTGAGACGGTCGAAGACCTGCGCACGTTCATTCTCGAAGGGGTTGCGCAGGCAAAGTCCCAGCGCGGACGCTAACGAAAGTCTCGGGACTTTACTTCGACGGGAAGGGCGATAGACGCGATCCTGAAGGCTTGCACGCTGATCGCGCCATCTCCCCACTCGAGTGTCCCGCGCACGAGTAGAGCACTGGACTCGAGGCACACGCGCCGGAACTTTTTCCATGCTCCCACAGAGACGGAGACGTTGACGAGGCCGGTCTCGTCTTCGAGGGAAAGGAACGTGATCCCCCCGCCCGTGTGTGGGCGTTGTCGATGAGTGACGACTCCGGCGACGTCGACGATGCGTCCGGCCAGGTGCTGGCCCAGCTCGCCAGCCCGGAGGACGCTAGCGGGCAGCGATCCGCGGACGTAGCTGAAAGGGTGGCGCCCCGGGGTCAGCCCCGTCGAAGCGACATCCGAGCGCATGCGCTCCACCTCCGATAACGAAGGCAGCTCGGGAACGCGGGCCCCCACCTCCGTTCCCAGGAAGAAACGGCTGCCATTGACCGACCCCGAGCCTGTGGCTGCGCGAGCGCCCCGCAGCCCATGCACCCTCACGCCGCCCGACCCCCAGGCACTCGAGAGCGCCGGCCATCGCGAGCTTTTCCATGGCGGAGGCGCTCACGTGGGCGCGCCGCGCGAGGTCCGCCTGACTCGTAAATGCTCCCTGACGCCTGGCTTCGACGATGCGCTCGGCGACCGCGCCCAGGCCTCGTACCTGAGAGAGCCCGATACGCACCGCAAGCTCGCGATCGACATCGAGGGCAACGGTGCCGCGCGAGGGCAAAGCCTCCGGGCGCCCCGGGTTGTAGGACTCCCCGCCTCATCGTCGCCCACGCGCTGCACGCTCGCGTCGACGAGTGAATCGTTGACTGACGGACCCACCACGCGCACCCCGTGCCTGCGGGCATCTTGCACGAGGGTCGCGGGCGAATAGAAGCCCATCGGCTGGGAGGCCAGGATCGCGGCATAAAAGTGCTCGGGGGCGTGCACCTTTCAGCCAGGAGGACGCGTACACGATGTGTGCGAAGGAAAACGAATGAGACTCCGGGAACCCAAAGTCCGCAAAGCCCTTGAGCTGTTCGAAGATACGCTCGCGCGTGGGCGCATCGATACCCCGTTCCTCCATGCCCGCCATGAGGTCCCCTTGAGAGCTTCCATGCGCTCCGGGCTGCGCTTGGCCCCCATCGCGCGGCGCAGCTGATCGGCGCGTGCCCCAGATAATCCCGCTGCATCCGTCGCGATGCGCATGAGCTGCTCCTGAAAGAGGGGAACCCCGAGCGTCTGGCGCAGGGCGGGCTCAAGGAGTGGGTGCAAATAGGTGACCTCCTCGCGTCCCGAACGGCGGCGCAAATAGGGGTTGACTGAGCGCCCCTGGATCGGCCCCGGTCGGATCAGAGCGACCTCCACGACAATGTCGTAGAAGCAGCGCGGCTTGAGCCGGGGAAGCGTATTCATCTGCGCACGTGACTCCACCTGGAAGACGCCCACCGTGTCGGCCGCGCACAGCAAGTCATAGACCCTCGGATCCTCCTCCGGCAGGGTATGCAGGCCCAGGGGTTGGCCCTCGCGTCCCTTCCACTACTCGAGGCGCCCAGCCGCGCAGCTGATTCGAGGCCTCCCCCGCACGCGCGCCACCCGCCCGGAGCTCGTCGAAGGCGACGCGCAACGCGGTCAACATGCCGAGCGATAGCAGGTCGAACTTCACGAGGCCGGCATCCGCACAGTCCTCCTTATCCCATTGGAGAACCGTACGTCCCGGCATCGCGGCCCACCCAACCGGGCAGATGCGCGACACCGGCTGATCGGTGAGCACCATGCCGCCTGAGTGGATCCCCATGTGCCGGGGAAGACGCGCGAGCGCCTGGGCCGCATCACCAACGAGGGGTGGCACTTCTCCCCTGCCCTGGGACCAGGCTGTGGCCGTACCGGCGGGGTAGCCGAGGGCGCGTGCGACATCGCGGATCGCTGAGCGCGGGCGGTACGTGATGACGTTCGCGACCTGAGCCGCGCGATCCCTCCCAAACGTGTCGTAGACGTACTGGATGACCTCTTCTCGACGACACGCCTCGATATCGACATCGATATCCGGTGGCCCCGAGCGCGCATCGGATAAAAATCGCTCGAACAGCAGGTTGTGGCGCACCGCGTCCACCGCTGTGATTCCCAGGCAATAGCACACCGCTGAGTTGGCGGCGCTGCCCCGCCCCTGGCACAGGATCCCATTGCGGGCGCAAAAGTCGACGATGTCTTTGACGATGAGGAAGTAGCCCGCAAAGCCGAGGCGCTCGATGACCCCCAGTTCGTGCTCGATCGTCTCCCATGCCCGGGGGTGGTGCGCGCGCGAGCCGTAGCGCACGCGCGCGCCCTCGTAGGTGCAGTGCGCGAGCCAGCTGTCCGGGGTGTGCCCGTCGGGGACCCTGGGTGCGTGGCAGGCGCGGGGCGACGAGACGCAGGTCGAAAGCGCACGCGGCTGCGACCTCGCACGTGTTGTCGAGTGCCTGCGGGTGCGCCCCATGCAGTCGTGCCATCTCCGCGGGTGAACGCAGGAAAGAGCGGTGCGCGCCCAGGTGAGCCTCCGCCTCGTTCAAGGAAGATCCCAAGCGGGTCGCCGTCAAAATGTCGCCGAGCGCCTGCTTCGAGGGTGAGGACATGCGCGCTCCGCTCGTCGCCACCAGGCGAGTTCCGCTCGCGCGCGCAAGCTCCGCGAGCACGTCTCCGACCTCGTCTTCATCCCCACGCGCAGCCTGCCACTCGACGAGGACCTGGTCGCACCCAAAAGCGTCTACAAGTCCGTCCAGGACTCGGCGTGAGGACGCCGTGCCCCCGGCTCGTAGCGCGCGCATGAGCGGGCCCCGCCTACCGCCAGTGAGGACGACGAGCTCCCCTCCGGCCTCACTCAGATTGACGAGGTCGTGGCGTGGATTGCGCTGCCCGGGTTCGGACAGTGCTCGAGCGCTCATCGCTCCCACGAGATGTGCGTAGCCGCTGGGGCTGGCCGCCACAATGGGGAGGCGCATCCCCGGGTCTTCAGCTCCGGGAGCAAGTCCCCATCCCGGCGCAGATGAACCCGGAACAATGCCCCTCAGAGCATCCGGCGCGAGCGTGAGCTCAGCGCCGTACACGATCGGCAGGCCGGCCGTGCGGGCAGCCATGGTCGTCTGAACCGTCGAGTACATGCCGTCGACGTCGAGAATCGCGAGGGCATCGAGCCCGAGGCGCGCAGCTTCCTCCACCATACGCGCGGGCTCGTCGGTCCCGTCAAGAAACGTGAAGGCGCTGTGCGCATGCAGTTCTGCGTAGCGTCGTTCCGTGGCCATACAGCCATTATATAGAACATATGTTCGATACTGTTGTTGGGGGGAGCTGCGTTGGCGCGTACAGATGGGGTGAAAGGCGCCCCTCCCACGAGGAGCACAAGCCCTATGCTGGGAGCATGGAATCCATGCTCGCAGCGTCGCTTCGCTCCCCCGGCGCCCTGGTACTCGACGAACGCCCCATCCCAACACTCGGCCCACGCGACGTTCTCCTCTCCGTCGAAGCAACAACCCTGTGCGGCACGGACCTGCGCATCGCAACAGGACAAAAGACGAACGGCGTCACCCCGGGCGTAGTCCTCGGGCACGAAATCGCCGCACGCGTGTGGCGTGTTGGAAGCGACCTCACCGCAGGGGTCGACGTTCCCACTCCGGGCACGCAGGTCGGACTCGCTCCCGAGATTGCCTGCGGACACTGCACCCCCTGTACGAGTGGGCGCTCTAACGTGTGCGCGAACATGCGCCTATTCGGAACGGGGGTGGATGGAGCCCTCGCAGACTTCATCCTCGTCCCCGAAGAAGCGCTCGCGTGCATTACCCCCGTCGCTCGCGAGATCGCCCCGCCTCACCTCGCGCTCGCCGAGCCGCTCTCGTGCTGCCTGCGCGCAACAACACGCCTACCCATCGAATCCAACTCCCGTGTGCTCGTTCTGGGAACTGGCCCGATCGGCCTCATCCACTGCGCACTCGCGGTTTCTGCCGGCGCGCGCGTCATGGCGTGCGGCCGACAGGCACGCCTCGAACCCGCGCGAGCAATGGGAGCCGAGTTGACGACCAGCGCCCAAGGCGAGGATCTTGTGCGTGAGGTCATGACGTGGACTGACGGTGTCGGAGCAGACGTCGTCATCATCGCAGTCGGAGCCCCAGCCCTCGTCCCCATTGCCGCTCAGTGCGCGCGCATCGGCGGCCACATTTCTTTCTTCGCGGGCTTCCCCGCGGGAGCGATGACTCAGATCGACCCGAACCTCGTGCACTACCGGGAGCTGACCATCAGCGGCAGCGCGAACGCGACCCTTGACGACTACGCGGCGGCCGTCGAAGCGCTCTCGAGCGGACGCATTAACCTGTCGCCGCTCATCACACACGAGTATGAGCTGTCCGACGTCAGCGACGCCCTCGACGCCGTGCGCACACGCGCCGGCCTGAAGGTCGCCGTGCGCCCGAAAGGCATCGCCGCCCTTTAGTCGAGGAGCCCGCGCAGGTCCGCCTCGCTCAGGCGAGCGCCCAGTCCAGTCCCGTTCATCACCGAAGAAATGAGCTGGCGCTTGCGATCCTGAAGCTCCACAACCTTCGCTTCGATCGTATCAGTCGCAACCATTCGATAGACGTTGACTTTCTTCGTCTGACCGATGCGGTGCGCGCGATCAATCGCCTGTTCCTCCGCGGCAGGATTCCACCAGGGATCCATGACGTAGACGTAGTCCGCCTCGGTGAGGGTCAATCCGGAACCGCCAGCCTTCAGCGAGATGAGGAAGACTCGAGCATCGCCCGAGCGGAACTTCTCGATGACCTCAGCGCGACCACGCGTCGACCCATCGAGCTGCACGGCGGATATTCCACGGCGCTCAAGCATGTGCCGGATACGCTCCAGGAACGAGGTGAACTGGCTAAACACCAAGGCCTGATGTCCGAGTGGCACGATTTCATCCAGGCGATCCGCCAGGTACTCGATTTTTGCCGACCCCACGTGCGCATACGACTCCTCGACGAGAGCCGGATCGAGCGCTAGCTGACGCAGCCTCGTAATCGACGCGAGCACAGTCATTCGGTTCGCATCCACGTCTCGCAGCAGGTCGAGAATCCGGGCGCGCTCGCGGGCCAGGTACTGATCGTAGATATGGCGGTGTTCCTTGCCCAAATCGACGCGCACAATGTCGACGATCTTATCGGGCAGATCCGGAGCGACCTCCTCCTTCGTGCGCCGCAGAACAAAGGGCGCAACATAGGCCGTCAGACGCCCGAGCATCGCCGGATCCGCGCCATTTTCGATGGGCCTGCGCACCTGCTGCTGGAATGTCTCCCACGGGGGCAGGAGGCCGGGGCACGTCAAGGAAAGCAACGACCACAGGTCTCCCAGCGAGTTTTCGATGGGGGTACCCGACACCGCCAACTTCCAGGGCGACTCAAGATCGCGAAGCGCTCGGTAGGTTGCGGTGCGAGGGTTTTTCACCGCTTGCGCTTCATCGATGACAACTCCGCCGAGGCGCACCTGGTTCCACTGCTCCGCCTCCAGGCGGGCGAGCGTGTAGGAGGTGACGACGATATCCATATCGGCAACCTCCTCCTGGATCGTCGTCCCACGGCGCGTGGCCGTTTCCGTCACCGCGCGCACACGCAGGTGCGGTGTGAAGGTGCGCGCCTGGTCTATCCACACGCCAACGACGGAGGTCGGCGCCACGACGAGAACGGGCGAGGGATCGCCGGCGGGTGCATGCGCTCGCAGCGCTGCCACAGCCGACAGGATCTGAACGGTTTTACCCAGGCCCATGTCATCTGCCAAAATTCCACCGATTCCACCGGACAAGCGAGCCGTTAGCCAAGCGTGGCCGTGCCGTTGGTACGGCCGCAGAACCGAGCTGAGCGATGGTACCGGCGGCACACCTTCATCCGCGGAGCCGTCGCGCAGCGGAGCGACCCGCATCCTCCACGCGTCGCTGAGGCTCACGTGGTCGGATGCACTCGCGAATAGATCGACGACGCCGACCTGCATCGGCGTGAGCCTGAACCCCTCGCCGTCCCATCCCGCCAGGGTGCGTGCCCTCTTCCAGCAACGTCGCCAAGGAACGAATACGTTCGCCGTCAAGGCGTACCCACGTTCCCTCGACCTCGACGTAATCCTGCCCGTTGGCGATCGCTTCGAGCGCTTCGCGCACGCTGATCGTGACGCGGCCGAGGCGCAGGCGCACGTTGAGGTCAAACCAGTCACGCGTGGCTGGATCAACGCTCACATCGACATCGAATCCGTCTTCTCGCACGTCGATGGCACGCACATCCTCCGCAACGTCCCACACGAGGCCATCGATGCCCTCAGCATCAACAACCGCTTCCAAGAAGGCGGGAACACGCCACGGAGACAGCCTCCCCGTCGTCGGAGGCGCGGTCCACAGGGCGGAGTCGAACCCACGTCCCCACAACTCGACGCGACCCACGATCTCAGCCACGGCCTCGTCCTCCACGCAGTGGGCCACAGGAGTGCGCGAGCGTGACTCACCCTGACGATACTCGGCCCACCAACGCACAACGACAGATTCCCCGTCGCGTCGCACCGTGCCCCACGAGCGACACGTCCGGGCGAGCCTGAGCGTCAAAACTGCCATCGGAGGAAGCCATCGAAAAACGCCTGAGGAGGGCGGGCAGCCACGTGCCACGAAACTGCGCGACATCTGCGGCAGGAATATGCAAGCCTCGATCGAGAGGAAAGCCGTCGAGCGTTCCCACACCCTCAATCCGCGCGATTCCGCGCCCTCCATCCAGCAGCAGCACACTCGCGTCGCGGTCGATGCGCGGCCTCGTGATCACCTCATCTCCGTTACGCGCGACGACTCTGACGTCAAGGCCGTCGTCACCGGAGCGCACATCAATGTCCGCGTCCCAGTCGCGTGCGAGAGCACCACCCTCTCATCGGCGTCAGGCGAGGCGTAGAGCTCAACCCCGGCCCGCACCAGACGCGCCAGCCACGCGTAGGCATGCTCGCCCAGCGAACTGAGCGTCACCTCCGTGCGCGAGTGCCACGAACGCGATTCACGCGACAGGCGGTACCCCTCGCGCATGAGAGAGACATGCGTGGGATCCAGCCCATCCGTCACTGACGCCCACTGCGTGGCCGTCAGATCGAGCCACGAAGCCCTCTTCGTCGTCCACCCGGATGAGGAGCTTCGGCGCAGCGGGATGAGAGACGGCTCGACCCCGGGATCATGCGCATCAACGACGAGGGCCAACGGCTCGCCCAGGCGGTCGCGGTCAGAACCCAGCATTTGCTCGAGGACACGGCTCCATTCAGGCACCGAGCGCTGCTTGTCGCGGGCATCCTCGCGCCCAACAATGAGCGTCGCGACCGTATGGGGACAGTCACTGCGCAGCGGGCATGCACACGCGAGGTAGGGACGCACAGCGCCCTGTGCGACGCGCACGCGATAGGTCAGCCCGGCTTCCTTCACGCGTGCTTCAGCCTGATCGCCATCCTCGCTCCAGGAGAATTCACGCACCGCGCCACTGCGCGCTAAACGCAGGCCATTCGCCCACGCCGCTGGGCCAACGAGGGCCATCATGTCATCATCCGACAGCGAGGCCAGCGTGTGCGACAGAGATACCATCCTTTCAGTCTACGGCACCCACCCATCCCCAGCACCGGCTCACTGGGACAGTCCCTCGATCGCCCACTCCCCCCTCCTTCCAGACAAGGAGAACGTCCCGTCCGTCCTCAAGCAGAGCCCTCATGTAGGCGCGCGGTCTCTCCTGCGCCCACCACCGACCTCCCACTGGCCAAGGCCCTTCCACTCGCGCGATAGCCGCACGGCGCCCCCTCCCCGACACTGATTGCGAGACATCACGCTCGCTCACGAGGTAGGCGGGTGCAGCACTCAAGGCCCCTCGGTGGTCCACACGCACGTCGTCGAAGGCCCCAGATGCGCCAACAATCCTCACACGCACGGGCTCGTCAAAAAGCGTCGCCGGAGGATGAGCGATGCGTCCCTCCCACGCCCCCTCATGCGGGCGAAGGAGAGGCTTGCTCCCCATCTGGTCATCACAACACGGCTGCGCGGATCGTATCCGCCCTGCACCCGCGGAATCAGGAGAGAATCCGGCCCCGCCATCCCCTGGATACGCACGACGCTGCGCGAGACATCGCGCTCGCGATCTGACCGCCCCCACAGTGCTGACGCACTGCGCCCCACCCGCGGATCACATGCGGTCACGCGTATGCAGGTCACCGCGCCACTGGGCCCTTCGATACCCGAAGTCCATCCCCGCGAGCGTCCACCGGACGCGCAGAGCAACATCGTCCGATACGCACACGTCACATCCACTCCACGTGCGAGTGCGCTGACCGCCCCCGGCATCCTCCACATCGATGCGCAGGGTCTGCGAGACGAGCCCGCCCCGCCCCAGCCTCTGAGACAGATCTCGTGCGATGCGCCCAATGGGCACCATCATCGTATCGATGGATTCTCCACCCACATCAATGACGCACTCCATCGTGATGTCTGGTTGAATGCGCCCGGCCGGGGTGAGGGCACTGTCGCCTCCGGAAGCGAGATTCCAGAGTTGTTCACCGACGTCGCCGAAGCGCTCGCACACACGACCTCGCCCCAGTGCCAGAAAATCCGCGCACGTGTGAACGCCTAGGCCCGTCAATAGCTCGATGGTGTCAGCTGCTCTATCAGCCATCGCGACAGGAACGGCCCACAGGGCACGATGTAACGGGACGCGCCCCAGAAATGATTGGCTTTCTCCGGCAGGAACAATGCGTCCCTCGCGCGCCGCCTCCAGGGATGCGACCGGGCCATCGGCGATGCCAACAAAACATTCAACGCCGACGGACTCCTCGATCGCCGACACCAGAGCCAAGGCCGCGGCCTCCTCACTCCCATGCCAACGAGCGGGACCACGCGCCCGACACCTAGCTACCCCGGGGCGCACGCACTCCACCCCGGCCGCCACTGAATCGAAAGCATCGACAACGGCGCTAAACGCTCGCGCCTCGCGATCAGGGTCGCGAGGCAAGCAAACGAGATCGGGGACACATATGTCGCCTCTCGTACGCTCATGCCGCTCCTGACTCCGGCGCTCCGAGCAGCGCCGCTGGCAACCTCGATGCGTTCACTATGTACGACGGCCCCGGCGCCACCCGGCGGCAGATCGACCACGAGGCAGTGGACGGGCCAATCGGGCACCCACACCACCATGTCACGCACCTAGACCACCAGCCGCATCCGTTGGCGCACCGCATCGCGAGAAAGCCCCGGCCAGGGGCGCAGTGTCACGATGGTGCGTCCCATCGATCGGGCCCTGAGCCGCCAGGGCCCGCTGCTGTGCGCCGGACAGCTCAGGAACATCGAGACAGACAACATCGCAGGCTTCTATCAGAAGGGAACACAGGTCCCCCACCTGGTGATCTTTCCCCGCGTTTAACACCAGCACACGGTCGAGGTCCATCCCCTGCTGCGAGGCCCATTCCCAGCCGATATTGCTCACTCCGCACACGCCGATCCACCCCTCGGAGGGACAAGCATCGATCAGCAATCGGATGAGTTCAGCCCTGCCCGTCGGCCCCAGAAGGACAGGAGAAATCCCCGCCTGCGCATGCTCGATATCGTCACGCGCTCGCAGGCCAACAGCCTGTTCGGCACGGTTCAACACGTCGCGCGCCGCCAGTAGTCGCGCGTGCGCATCAGTCATAACTCCCCCTCCCAGCAATAGAACATGTGTTCGATACTGGAAGTGTAGAACCCCGCTCACACATCTGCGTCCCGAACGCTGATCGCGCGCGAATAGGTCACAATGGAAACACCGAGAAAAGGAGCACGCATGAACATCGACCAGCGCCCCCTTGCCCCCAGCCCCTACGAGGGCCTGGAAGTCCCCACGTTTACGCTGTCATCGAGCGTTCTCACCGACGGCGCGCCTATGCCCGAGTCAGCGACCGCCGAGGCCGGATCCCTTTCCCCGGATCTCACGTGGCACGGTTTCCCCGAGGACACGGCGAGCTTCATGCTGACCTGCTTTGACCCGGACGCCCCTGATCCCCTCGGGCTGGTGGCACTGGGCAATTCTTGACATCCCTGTCGTCCATGACCCACCTGGAGGCGGGTGCCGGAGCATCCGACCTCATGCTGGACGGTCCGGCTTTCCATCTGCGCGGCGATGCGGGCGAGGCCTCCTACTTCGGAGCCGCTCCCCCCACCGGCGATCGCCCCCACCGCTACGTATTCACGGTGCACGCCCTCGATACGGATTCGCTGGGGCTCGACGACGACGCGACCCCAGCTATGGCGTCGTTCGCGGCGCTCGAGCACACGATCGCACGCGCCTCCCTGACCGTGACCCACCAGGCCTAAGGATTATGCTGCACATTATTTTTTGGGAGCCGGAAATCCCCGGCAATACGGGTGCCGCTATTCGCCTGTCCGCGTGCACCGGATCGATGCTGCACTTGGTCGAGCCGCTGGGCTTCGACATGGACGACGCGAAGCTCCGCCGCGCAGGCCTGGACTACCACGACCTCGCGCACGTTATGGTGCACGATTCCCTCGATGAGGCACTCGCCGAGGTTCCAGGGCGCGTCTGGGCGCTCACGGGCCACGCAACCACCATGTACTCCGACGTCTCCTATGCCGATGGAGATGGCCTCCTCTTTGGGCGCGAGTCGGTCGGCCTGTCCGAGGATGCGATGCATCATCCGCGCGTGGAGGATCGCGTGCGCATCCAGATGGTTGACGGGGTGCGTTCGCTCAACTTGGCCAACTCCGCATCGATCGTGCTGTACGAGGCCTGGCGACAGCTGGGTTTCCCAAACGGCGTCTAACCCCACGATGAAAAGATGACGAACGAGGCCCGGATCGGACCGCTCCGCCGGGCCTCGCTTTACTGCGTTCATCGCTGAATCAAGCAGTGGGTCAGTGCGCCCTCCACGGGGAGGACGGACGTTCGACCTGCTCTGCGAGTGAGACGATCCTGCGCGGATTCGAGCGCCACATCCAGATCAATCCGATGATCGACACGATAAAGGGTAGGAAGTAGAAGTCAGCGCCGAGGCCAGTCCAGGCTGAGCGCGCGGAATTCAGCTCATCCAAGCCGAGCGATGCGACCCACAAAACAATCGGAATGGCGATCGACAGAGAGATCGTGACCCAACCAACCATGCGCATGCGTCGCCCGTTGTGGGTGAGCGCCGTGGCCGCGACGAGGTAGTCGATACCCGCAAGCAGCGCAACGATGCGCGGCCCCCAGGGTTGCCCCTGCGCATGAAAAAGATCGAGGATAGCCGTCACGAGAATCCAGGCCCCGAGGAGCCAAAACAGAGCAATGATGATGCGGCCAAGCCCAAGCGACGGCGGGCGCTGATCGCGCGCACCGACGGCCTCGTTCGTCGTGTCATGTCCGTGCACACGTCTGATCCTACCGACAGCATTGTCGCGACGCATCGCATTGGGGAAGAGCACCGCGAGCAACTATGCCGTGTGGCCTGATGCACCGCGATGGAACACCGAGCTTCAAGACAGCGTTGCACAAACGTGGGACAATGGGCCTATAAGGACCGTGAGGCCCGCCATGATAACAACCATCTGAGCTTCAGCTCATCAGCGAGGAGTTTTAAACCTTGAGCGAATCGACCTACGACATCGTCATTCTGGGTGCGGGTTCCGGCGGCTACGCGACCGCCCTGCGCGCTGCGCAGTTGGGCATGAAGGTCGCCCTCATTGACGGCGACAAGGTGGGCGGCACCTGTCTGCACCGCGGCTGCATCCCCACCAAGGCGTACCTGCACGCTGCAGAAATGGCCGAGGCCGTGCGTGAGTCGTCCAAGTTCGGCGTCTCCTCCACCTTCAACGGCATTGACATGGCTCAGGTGGGTAAGTACCGCGACTCTGTTATTTCCGGTCTGTACAAGGGCCTGCAGGGCCTGCTCAAGTCTCGCAACGTCGAGGTGATCTCCGGCTGGGGCCGCCTCGCCGACGCGAACACTATCGAGGTGAACGGCCAGCGCATTACCGGCCGTAACATCGTTCTGGCGACCGGCTCCTACTCGCGTTCGATCCCCGGCCTCGAGATCGGCGGCCGCGTGATCTCCTCCGACCAGGCCCTTCAGATGGATTGGGTTCCCTCCTCCGCCGTGATTCTTGGCGGCGGCGTCATCGGTCTGGAGTTCGCCTCCGTGTGGCGCAGCTTCGGCGCCGAGATCACGATCATTGAAGCGCTGCCCCACCTCGCCAACAACGAGGATGAGGCCATCTCCAAGCAGCTCGAGCGCGCCTACCGCAAGCGCGGCATCAAGTTCCACACGAACACTCGCTTCGCCTCGGCCACGCAGAACGAGCAGGGCGTGCACGTCACGACCGAAGACGGCAAGGCTTTCGACGCCGACGTCCTTCTGGTCGCTAGTCGGCCGCGGCCCCGTCACCGAGGGCCTGGGCTACGAGCAGGCCGGCATCACGCTGGATCGCGGCTTCGTGATCACCAACGACCGCCTGCACACCGGCGTCGGAAACATCTACGCGGTCGGCGATATCGTTCCCGGCCTTCAGCTGGCACACCGCGGCTTCATGCAGGGCATCTTCGTCGCCGAAGAGATCGCTGGCCTGAACCCGACCATGCAGGCTGATATCAACATCCCGCGTGTGACGTTCTGCGAGCCGGAGATTGCCTCCGTCGGCATGACCGAGAAGCAGGCACGTGAAAAGTTTGGAGACCAGGTACGCACCGTCGAGTACAACCTCGCCGGCAACGGAAAGTCGTCTATCCTGGCCACATCGGGCATCATCAAGCTGGTCTCGGTTGAGGGCGGTCCGATCGTGGGCTTCCACGGCATCGGCGCGCGCATCGGCGAGCAGATTGGTGAGGGCGAGCTCATGGTGAATTGGGAGGCATACCCCTCGGATGTCGCTTCCCTGATCCACGCGCACCCCAGCCAGAACGAGTCGCTTGGTGAAGCGGCTATGGCGCTGGCAGGCAAGCCGCTCCACGTCCACAACTGACCGAACATTTTTAATAGGAGAACACACATGGCAACTTCAGTGACCATGCCCGCTCTGGGCGAGTCCGTCACCGAGGGCACCGTCACCACGTGGCTCAAGCAGGTCGGCGACACCGTCGAACTCGACGAGCCCATCGTTGAGGTGTCCACGGACAAGGTCGACTCCGAGGTCCCCTCCCCCGTGGCCGGCGTCCTGCTGGAAATCCTGGTCCCCGAGGATGAGACTGTCGAGGTCGGCACCGAGATCGCTCGCATTGGCGATGCGTCTGAGGCTTCGGCAGCCCCTGCTGCTGCACCCGCGGCTGCTCCCGTCGAGGCTCCGGCGGCGCCTGCTGCAGCTCCTGTCGAGACCGCTGCCGCCCCTGCCTCCGCTCCCGCGCAGGGTACCGAGGTGCGCATGCCCGCTCTGGGCGAGTCCGTCACCGAGGGTACCGTCACCACGTGGCTGAAGTCCGTGGGCGACGCCGTTGACGCCGATGAGCCGCTGCTCGAGGTCTCCACGGACAAGGTCGACTCCGAGGTCCCCTCCCCGGTCGCCGGTTTCCTTGCAGAGATCCGCGTTCCCGAGGATGAGACCGTTGAGGTCGGCACCGTCGTCGCGATCATTTCTTCGTCGGCTCCCTCTGCTGCTCCCGTCGCCGAGGCAACTGCTCCGGCCGCTCCGGTGGCGCCTGCTGCTCCCGCTGCACCAGCTGCGCCCGCTGCGCCCGCTGCTCCGGCAGCTCCGGCAGCTCCGGTTGATCCCTTCCCAAACGCCTCCACGCTGGCACAGACGGCTTCCGCCGCTCCGGTCGTTGAAACCCCTGTCGCTGTGACCGGCTCCGCCTACGTCACCCCGATCGTTCGTAAGCTCGCCCGCGAGCTCGGCGTCGATCTGGCGTCCGTGTCGGGCACGGGTGTCGGCGGCCGCGTTCGCCGCGAGGACATTGAGGCTGCCGCCGCTGCCGCTCGCGCTGCCGTCGCAGCCCCCGCCGCCCCTGCTGCCCCTGCTGCTCCCGCCGCACCGGCCACCGCTGTTCGCGAGCCGTCGCCGCTGCGTGGCACGACCGAAAAGATGTCGCGACTGCGTCAGACGATCGCCCGCCGTATGGTCGAGTCGCTGCAGACCGCGGCTCAGCTGACCACGGTTATCGAGGTCGACGTCACGAAGATTGCCGCTCTGCGCGCGCGTTCGAAGGACGCGTTTCCTGCCAAGCACGGCACCAAGCTGACGTTCCTGCCCTTCTTCGTGAAGGCCGCGACCGAGGCCCTCGCCTACCATCCGAAGATCAACGCGACGATCAACGACAAGGAGGTCACGTACTTCGACTACGAGCACGTGGGCATCGCCGTTGACACGCCGCGCGGTCTGCTGGTCCCGGTGATGAAGAATGCCGGAGACAAGGACATCGCGGGCATCGCCGCCTCGATCAACGATCTGGCTGCCCGTACTCGCGACTCGAAGATTGGTCCCGACGAGCTGTCCGGCTCGACGTTCACGGTGACCAACACCGGTTCGGGCGGCGCGCTCTTTCGATACGCCGGTCCTCAACATGCCGGAGACCGCGATCATGGGCGTTGGCACGATCGTGAAGCGTCCCGTCGTGATGAAGGGCGCCGACGGCGCCGACGTCATCGCGATTCGCTCGATGGTGTACCTGTCGCTGTCCTACGACCACCGCCTGGTCGACGGTGCTGACGCTTCGCGCTTCCTCATGGATGTGAAGAAGCGCCTGGAGGAAGGCGCGTTCGAGGCCGACCTCGGACTCTGATCCTCACCGAACGCTGATGGGGTGGGCCTCGCATGAGGCCCACCCCATCGCTATTGCCTGAACACATGCGACCGCCTGTCGCGCGTTATTGCGCGTCCGCACCACTTTGCTGATCAGCGGGCTCTGCCTTCACAACCTTTCCCGACACTGGATCGACGCGCACGCGAAGGTTGGTTACTTGGGGCTCCGAGCGCTTCTCACACGTTCCAGCTCGACATGTTTCCGACGTGAGGACCGTCAACGTCGCACCGACATCGATGGCGCCCGGCTCACACGCTAAGACGGACACATCACCGATCCGTGAGGACAACTGCGAGACGCGTACTCCGTCGCTTTGCATCGTTGCGATGCGGTCCTTGTCTTGATCAAGCAGCTCGCCACCGAGAACGCTCTCGAGAGGCGTCGGGTCACCGGCGACTACGGCTTTGTCGCGTGTGTGGATCGCATGGTTAATCGTTTCTGACAGGGCGGAAACGTCGCATGGACTACCGGACGACTGCTCAAGGGACTGTGAGGGATCGCTGTCAACCGATGTCTCCGATTGGTCGTCGCTCGGACCGCTACTCAAGAAGCCGTAGGCCATAATGGACACACCTGCGATGATCGCCACCAGCCCCGCAGCGAGTACACCCAACGCCCTGAGGCGGCCGCGCTGCACTTCCCTACTTCCGACACGTCCCATTCTGCGATGTCGACGCAGCAGCATGCTCGGACCGACCGTCTCTGAGGGTATCTTCGCGCAGTGCCGCAGCGCGCAAGTCTGCGATGACGCGCTCGGGATCCACGGGCTCACGCGAAATAGGGTGCTCGACGGGATCGTCAACAACGGGCGTCGCGTCTGCAAGACAATCGTTAGGCTCATCGAACCCGAGCTCAGCCAGGGCCTCGTCCATGTGCAGAATCTGCGCGAGCTGACGCAGGCACGCACGATCGGCCTGCGGCCCGCTGCGTCCTTGACTCCACCCCGGCGTTCCGTCGTCCTCTCCCAACTCGTCGATGAGATCGATGATGACCGCGCGCCCAGATGGTGTCACGATGATGTTGGAGGGCGTTAAATCCCCATGGACGATTCCAGCGCTGTGCAGGGCACTGACCCCGGCAGCAATTCCTTCGATGATCTGGCGTCTTGTCGCGATGGGGCGCAAGTCAGGCGAGCCAATTTCCGCGTCGAGGGGACGTCCTGCCACATAGTCGTAAACGATTGCCCAGCGGCCGTCATCTGATCGCGCAACGTCGCGCAAGGCAACAACGTGTCGCGACGTGATCGACGCCCACGCCTTCCACCGCTCGAGGCAGCGCTCTCCATCTCCGGCGACGCGCAGCGACAACAGCGCCTCACCCGCATTCGTGCGCGTACGCCACACGGGGCCTGTCGCCCCGATATGGAAGATTTGGCCAATGTCGTAACCGCCAATGTTCATACCGACATTGTCCAAAGCCAACCAATGTGATGCAACTCATTTCACAAAGTGCCTGATCGGACGGGTGGACTTTCGATCATCAATTGCACGTACAATAATGAGGCTATGAGTGAATCGAATCCCCCCGGCAAGAGGCGCTTCTATCAGAACGTCCTCGACGCGTACCGACTGACCAAACGCACCTACCCGGCACTTCCGTGGATTCTCCTGGGCACCGCAGCGGCGATCATCGGCGCTTTTATGCTGACGGCTTGGATTATCCACCGGTCATGGATTGGCTGGCTGATCTTCAGTATTCTGACTGCGATCACCGCCGTGCTCGCACTCCTGAGTCTCCTGACGCGCCGCGCTCTGTACTCGCAGGTTGAGGATACGGCGGGTGCCGTGAAGGTTGCACTGTCCCAGATTCAGCGAGGCTGGGTGATTCCCGAGCAGCCCGTCGCATACACCCGTGAGCAGGACCTCGTGTGGCGCATTGTTGGCCGCGCCGGCGTCGTTCTCATCTCCGAGGGCCCCGCGTCACGCGTCCGCCCCCTCCTCAAGGCCGAGACGAAGCGCGTCACCAAGGTCATGCGCAACGTTCCCGTTCATCAGATCCAGGTGGGTCACGATGACGGGCAGATCGCCCTGAAGGATCTACAGCGCGAGCTGCGCAAGCTGAAGAACGTGCTGACCCCCGAGGAAGTTCCCCAGGTCTCGGCACGTATCAACGCTCTCCGATCGGGCGAGCCTCCCATTCCGAAGGGCATCGATCCTTTTCGCGCCAAGCCGTCACGCCGCGCACTTCGCGGCAACTGAACCTCTCAAGTGGGCAAGCACCGTGTGCTTGCCCACTTGTATATCCACGATCCGAGACTCATTCGACATGCATAGTATGCACATGCTTGCATGTTCAGTACACGATATCACTCGAATCACGGATACTGAGGAACATAATCATGCACACCAAGAAACTTCTCGCCATGCTCACTCTGGCCAGTACTGCGACCGCAATGGCCGCATGCGCAGACCCCACGACGAGTACGAGTACCGCAGATACGACGACGGGGGCAGCCGCATCAACCACCTCACACTACGACGTCTCATCAATCCCGACCGTCGACGAGATTGCAGCGCTCGTTCCCGACGAGCATTAAGAAGCGGGGCATCCTGCGTAACGGAGCCTCTACCGGATATGCGCCTGCCGAATACATGGATACTGATGGACAGACTCCCATTGGCTATGACATTGACATTAACAAGGCGCTCGCCAAGGTCATGGGTCTGAATGCCGGAGAAACGAAGCACTCCGAATTCCCCACGATCATCCCCGCTCTCGGCACGAAGTTCGACGTAGGCATCTCATCGTTCACCATTACCTCCGAGCGCGAGCAGCAAGTCAACATGGTGTCTTACCTGAACGTCGGATCCGCATGGGGCGTCGCTGCTGGCAATCCGAAGAATTTTGACCCGTCTAACCCGTGCGGCGCGACCATTGCGGTTCAGACCGGCACGGCTCAGGAAGAATACGCAGCCAGCTATCTGACGAGTGCGTCGCGGCTGGCAAGGAAAAGATCACCGTCATGCCTCACGAGCTCCAGACGGACATTGCTACCAAGCTGACTGGCGGCCAGTACGACGCAACCCTCGCGGACTCGACGGTCATTGGCTACACGAGCTCGCAGTCTGCCGGCAAGATTGAGCAGCTTGGCGACACGTTTGAGTCAGCCCCTCAGGGTGTGGCGGTCGCGAAGGATGACGCGCAGCTTGCTGAGGCGGTCCAGAAGGCTATGCAGTACCTGATGGACAACGGCTACCTCAACGACATTCTGGCGTCCTACGGCGCCGAGAATGCAGCACTGACGACAGCTGCACTCAACCCGACCGTCGACTGATTCGTGGCACGCTACGCATAATATGCATTTAGATGCATATGGGTGCATAATGGTAGCAATCACGAGCCACGGCCCACTCCCATCGGAAGGCAGATCATGACCATCTCGAAGGCACACGCCCTCATCGTCCTCGCAGCCGCAGCTGCTCTCCCTCTCGCCGCCTGCGTGGATCCGACGTCGACCAGCTCGTCGACCAGCGGATCTGAGAGCACCTCGGCCGCGGCAACCACGGCCTCGTACGACGTGTCGAAGATCCCGACCGTCGACGAAATCGCCGCCCTGGTTCCCGACGAGGTCAAGGAGCGAGGCACGCTGCGTAACGGCGCCTCCGCCGACTACGCGCCCGCGGAGTTCCTCGGTGACGATTCGCAGACCCCTCAGGGCTACGATGTCGACATCAACAAGGCGCTCGCCAAGGTCATGGGTCTGAACGAGGGAACCACGAACCACGCTGAGTTCCCGACGATCATCCGGCACTGGGCACCAAGTTCGACGTCGGCATCTCGTCCTTCACGATCACCTCCGAGCGCGAGGAGCAGGCAAACCTGATTGCTTACGTCCAGGTGGGCTCCGCGTACGGCGTCGCTGCGGGCAACCCGAAGAACTTCGATCCGGCCAACCCCTGTGGCAAGACGATCGGTGTGCAGACCGGTACCGCGCAGGAAGATTACGCGACCGAACTATCGGACAAGTGCGTAGCCGACGGCAAGGACAAGATCACGATCATGCCGCACGACCTGCAGACCGACATCGCCACGAAGGTGATCGGTGGCCAGTACGACGCAACCTTCGCTGATTCGACGGTCATCGGCTACACCGCCACCTGTCGGAGCGGCAAGATCGAGCAGGTCGGCGACGTCGTCGAGTCCGCGCCGCAGGGCGTGGCCGTCAACAAGAACGACGAGCAGCTGACACAGGCCGTCCAGAAGGCAATGCAGTACCTGATGGACAACGGCTACCTCAAGGACATCCTGACCACCTATGGCGCTCAGGACGCAGCGCTGACCACCGCCGAGCTGAACCCGGCGACGAACGACTGAGGATCTCATGGCAACCATCAAAGACGGCGTTGAGCTGATCGACGCGAAACCAGTCCCCCGCCCGGGGAGGTGGGCAAGCGCAATCGTCGCGGCAATCCTTTGCGGCAATGGCAGCCCACGCGCTGGTAACGAACGCAAACTTCCAGTGGCAGGTCGTGTTCCAGTGGCTGTTCTCGCGTTCGATCATGCAGGGCGTGCTCTTCACGATCATCCTGACGATCCTCGCAATGGTGGTGGGCACCGCTCTCGCCATCACGATGGCGATTATGCGCCAGTCCGTGAATCCGGTCCTGCGCTGGGTGGCGATGGCCTACATCTGGTTCTTCCGTGGAACCCCTATCTACACGCAGTTGATTTTCTGGTCGCTGCTGCCCACGCTCTACCCGAAGCTCTCCTTCGGTGTGCCGTTCCTCGGCTCGCTGTGGGGCTGGGAGCTGACGTTCGATACGGCCACGTACTTCACGCCGTTCTGGATGGCGTTCATCGGCTTGGGCCTGAACGAGGGCGCGTACCTCGCGGAAATCATGCGTGCGGGCCTGCTGAGCGTCTCGAAGGGCCAGTGGGAGGCCGCCACCGCGCTGGGAATGCCGCGCGGAACGATCTTCCGTCGCATCATCCTGCCTCAGGCAATGCGTGTGATCGTCCCGCCGATCGGCAACGAGACAATTTCGATGCTGAAGACGACCTCCCTGGTCTCAGCGATCCCCTTCACCCTCGAACTCACGTTCATTGCGCGTCAGCGTGGCCAGGCGACATTCGCTCCCGTGCCGCTCCTGATCGCGGCTGCGATTTGGTACCTCGTCATCACGAGTCTCCTGATGTGGATTCAGTCCTTCATCGAGAAGTACTACGGCAAGGGCTTCGAGCGCCGCGACAACGCCGGCACCCACTCCCCCGCCGCGTCATCTTCTTCCGATGAGGATGACGAGGCCAAGGCCACCAAGCTCAAGTTTTTGGATGTGACACCATGACGACCACGACGCCCATGGTCTCCGTTCGCGGAGTCCACAAGTTCTTTGGCGACCTGCACGTCCTGCGGGGCATCGACCTCGATATCGCTTCCGGCGAGGTCTGCGTCATCCTCGGCCCCTCGGGCTCTGGCAAGTCGACGCTCCTGCGCTGCCTGAACATGCTCGAGGACATCAGCGCCGGCCGCGTGTACGTCGACGGTGAGCTGCTCGGCTACCGCGAGGACGAGGATGGCGTGCTGCACGAGCGCCACGATAAGGAGATCGCTGCTCAGCGTTCTCGTATCGGCATGGTGTTCCAGCGCTTCAATCTCTTCCCCCACAAGACCGCGCTGGAGAACGTCATGGAGGCCCCCGTTCAGGTCCTCAAGCGTTCGAAGAGCGAAGCACGCGCCCAGGCTCTCGAGCTGCTTGATCGCGTCGGTCTGGCTGATCGCGCGGACCATTATCCGGCGGAGCTTTCGGGTGGTCAGCAGCAGCGAGTTGCCATCGCCCGTGCGCTCGCCATGGATCCGGAGATCATGCTCTTTGATGAGCCGACCTCAGCGCTCGATCCCGAGCTCGTCGGTGAGGTGCTCCAGGTCATGCAGGACCTCGCCGCATCGGGCATGACGATGGCGGTTGTCACTCACGAGATCGGGTTCGCCCGCGAAGTCGCCGACCAGGTTGTCTTTATGGACGGTGGCGTGATCGTCGAGGCCGGAGCTCCCTCCGAGGTCATCGATAACCCGAAGTCTGAGCGAACCAAGGAGTTCTTCTCCAAGGTTCTGTGAGCTTCTGACGACGAGGCCGGGGCTGGCGTGTTCCAGTCCCGGCCTTTGTCGTACCTGTCGCGAAACGACCGAGCTATCGTCGTCAGGTGAGGGTAACGAGATCCAGGTAGCTGTCGTCCCACAGGTCCTCATCGGCGTCAGGCAACAGCAGGACGCGCTCGGGGTTAAGTGCCGTGACGGCGCCGGGATCGTGCGTGACGAGGATGACGGCGCCCTCGTAGTCGCGCAGGGCCGCGAGGATCTCTTCTCGCGAGGCGGGGTCGAGGTTGTTGGTCGGTTCGTCGAGCAGCAGGACGTTTGCGCCCGAGACGACGAGTGTTGCTAAAGCGAGTCGGGTCTTCTCACCGCCAGACAGCACGGACACGGGCTTTTCGACGTCGTCACCTTGGAAGAGGAACTGGCCGAGAATGTTGCGCACGTGGGTGTCGTCGAGGGTAGGAGCGGCCTCGGCCATGTTTTCACGGATCGTGCGGGTCTCATCAAGGGTCTCGTGCTCCTGGGCGTAGTAGCCGAGCTTGAGGCCGTGTCCGGGCACGACGCGGCCGGAGTCCGGCTCCTCGATACCGGACAGGAGCCGCAGGAGCGTCGTCTTGCCGGCGCCGTTGAGGCCGAGAACGACGACTTTCGAGCCGCGGTCGATCGCGAGGTCCACGCCCGTGAACACTTCGAGCGAACCGTAGGACTTCGACAGCCCTTCAGCAGTGAGGGGAACGCGGCCCGACGGTGCCGGGTCGGGGAAGCGGAGGCGCGCAACCTTGTCCTGGACGACCTCTGAACCCGCTTGAGCGAAGAGCTCTTCAGCTCGGCGCAGCATCTGCTGTGCGGCGACGGCCTTCGTGGCCTTCGCGCGCATCTTCTCGCCCTGAGCCTTGAGGTGTTCGGCCTTCTTCAACGCGTTGGCGCGTTCCTTACGGCGACGGCGTTCGTCTTCCTCACGCTGCTTGAGATAGGCCGACCAGCCGAGGTGATAGATGTCGATCTGTGCGCGGTTCGCATCGAGATAGAAGACCTGGTTGACGGTGTCACCCAGCAGCTTGACGTCGTGCGAAATGATCATGACGCCGCCAGGGGAAGGTCTTGATCCAGTCACGCAGCCAGACGATCGAATCGTGGTCGAGGTGGTTCGTGGGTTCGTCCAGAAGCAGGACGTCCGCGTCGGAGAAGAGCACACGGGCAAGCTCGACCCTGCGTCGCTGACCACCGGAGAGGGTATCGAGGGTCTGATCGAGCACCCGGTCTTCAAGTCCCAGCGAGTGCGCGATCTGCGCCGCCTCGGCGTTGGCTGCCCAACCGCCGGAGTTCGTGAAACTGCTGATCGAGCTTCACGTAACGTTCCATCGCGCGCTGCTGACGAGCGCCCTCGGTCGTTGACATCTCATGTTCGGCCTTGCGGATACGGGCAATAATCGAGTCGATGCCGCGCACGGAGATGATGCGGTCGCGGGCCTTCATCGACGGATCACCCACGTGCGTGTCCTGCGCCAGGTAACCGACCGTCCCACTCGATGAGATGGTGCCGGTGTACTCGGCCGCGCCTCCACGGTCGGCTTCGCCCGCGAGCAACCTCATCGTCGTCGTCTTACCCGCACCGTTACGGCCAACGAGGCCGATACACATGCCTTTGTCGATACGGAAGCTCGCGTGGTTGACGAGCTCGCGGGGGCCGATGCGCAACGAGAAATCCTGGACGTTAATCACCCTCCAAGAGTAGAGGGAGGGGTGCGTGTGGGCGAATCAACCCACCTGCGAGGCGGCGCTGTTGCGCATGATCACGCACGGAGCGGGCACAATGGGTGTCGGAATTAACCGATATCTACTCTGCTTTGCGAGGTTTCATCCCATGTCCGATAGCCCGGTCCCGTCTGGATCGGCGCGCCCCACGCGCGCCCTTGACATCGTCTCCGTCGCCTTCGTGGCGCTGCTGCTCATCTCGAATATCGCCGCCACCAAGGCGTTTATGCTCGGCACGTCCACGCACTACCTCATTTTCGACGGAGGCGCGATCCTCTTCCCACTCACGTACATCATCGGCGATGTGCTCTCGGAAGTCTACGGATTTGCTCGGGCTAAGCGCGTCATCATCATGGGATTTGTGGCTTCCCTTCTGGCATCCCTCACTTTCTTCGTCGTGCAGTATCTGCCTCCCGCTCCGGATTACGAAAACCAGGATGCTTTTGCGGCGGTCCTCGGCGTCGTGTGGCGTGCGGTCTTGGCTTCCCTCGTTGGTTACCTGGCGGGTCAGCTGCTGAACTCCTACGTCCTCGTATGGATCCGCCAACGCTGGGGTTCCAAGCACCTGTGGGCCCGCCTCATCGGCTCGACGATCGTCGGCGAGGCAGCAGACACTATCTTGTTCTGCACGATCCTCTTCTACGGCGAGATGTCGCTGGGCAATTTCATCAACTACACCGTCACCGGCTACTTCTACAAGGTGCTCCTTGAGGTCATCCTGCTCCCCCTGACCTACCCGGTCATCGCGGCCATTCGGCGCACGGAGGGACTCAAGAAGGACGAGGTCTTCGACCGATGAACGACAACTGGCTGTCCGCTCCCGCTCCCGAGCAGCTCACGCCTTTCGAGCCCCCGGCCTCGGAGGGAGCGCACCATCCCGATAGAGGCTTCACCATCGGGCACCGAATGGAGTCACACGGAGGCCTCGGACGCACCGGCATCATCCACACCGCGCACGGAACGATCGCGACCCCCGCGTTCATTCCCGTCGGCACGAAGGCCAACGTCAAGGCCCTGACGCCCGAGATGGTGCGCTCGCTGGGTGCTCAGGCCGTCCTTGCGAACGCTTACCACCTGTACCTGCAGCCGGGGTCCGACATCGTCGACGAGGCCGGCGGTTTCGGTCCGTTCATGAATTGGTCTGGCCCCACCTACACCGATTCGGGCGGCTTCCAGGTCCTGTCTCTTGGAGCCGGCTTTAAGAAGGTTCTGTCGCAGGAGTTCTCCGGTCAGGCCGACCCGACCGACCCAAAGGTCCAGATGCAGGCGATTAAGGCATCCAACGCGGTCGTCGACGACGATGGCGTGATGTTCTCCAGCCACATCGACGGTACGAAGCATCGCTTCAACCCCGAGGTGTCGATGGGTATCCAGCACCAGCTTGGCTCGGACATCATGTTTGCCTTCGATGAGCTCACAAGCCTGCTCCACCCGCGTTCCTACCAGGAGGAATCTCTCGAGCGCACCCACGCGTGGGCAGCCCGATGCCTCGCCGAGCATAAACACCTCACGGAGGAACGCTCTCACAAGCCGTATCAGCAGCTGTGGGGTGTCATCCAGGGCGCACAATGGGAGGATCTGCGTCGCCAGGCCGCACGCACGATGGCAGATATGGAGGTTGACGGCCAGCGCTTCGACGGGTTCGGCGTTGGTGGCGCCCTCGAGAAGGAGAATCTCGGAACGATCGTCTCGTGGGTGTGTGAGGAACTGGGCGAGGATCGTCCCCGCCACCTCCTGGGTATCTCCGAGCCTGAGGACCTGTTCGCAGGCGTCGCAGCCGGTGCCGACACCTTCGACTGCGTCAATCCGTCGCGCGTCGCGCGTAACGCCGCGATCTACACGCCGGACGGGCGTTTCAACATCACGAATGCACGCTTCAAGAGGGATTTCACGCCGCTCGTTGAGGGCTGCGGGTGCTACACCTGCACGCACTACACCCGCGCATACATTCATCATCTGTTCAAGGCGAAAGAGATTTTGTCGGCGACACTCGCGACCATTCACAACGAGTGGTTTACACTGCGTCTCGTCGATGGAATTCGCGCATCGATCATCGACGGGTGCTTTGACCAGTTCCGTTCCGACATGCTTGGCCGCTACGAGGCCGGGCGCCGCCGCTGAAAGTGTGGAGCAACCATGAGTTTCAATGACAACATCCGTTTGGATCCCTCGCGCGTCGGTACGTCCGGCGCGGGGCGCAAGATCGCAGGTGCAGGCGGTGGCTCGCTGCTCGGTGTTCTCTTGATTCTCGGGTTCTCCTACTTCACCGGCATCGATCTGACGAGCCTCCTCTCGACGTCTTCCGACACGTCGTCAACCTCGTCGTCGGCGGTTGACACGTCCACCTGTCAGACGGGTCAGGACGCCAACACTCGCGTCGAGTGCCGCATGGTCGCCACCGCGCAGTCCCTCGACGCGGTGTGGAAGACCCAGCTGTCCGCCCAGGACACGGGCGTCGCGTACCAGCTGCCCGACTTCCAGATCTTCACGAACTCCGTCTCCACCGCGTGCGGTAACGCGACGAGCGCCGTGGGCCCGTTCTACTGCCCTGGAGACTCGACGGTGTACCTCGACCTCGGGTTCTTCGACGACATGGTCTCCAAGTACGGTGCGTCCGATTCCGTGCTCGCCCAGGAATACGTCGTGGCCCACGAGTGGGGCCACCACATCCAGAACATTCAGGGTGTCTTCCGCGCACACGACACGCGCGAGTCCGGTGAACAGGGTGCCGGCGTGCGCAGCGAACTCCAGGCTGACTGCTACGCGGGCGTGTGGATGCACTGGGCGGCCAACACCCCGGATCCCTCGACCGGCACTCCGTTCCTGAAGACCCCCACGTCCGATCAGGTCCTGGGCGCACTCCAGACCGCTCAGGCAATCGGGGATGACCGTCTGCAGGAAAAGTACCAGGGGTCCTCCAACCCAGAGACGTGGACGCATGGCAGTGCCCAGCAGCGCGCGACGTGGCTGCAGCGCGGACTTGATTCCGGCGATATCTCGACGTGTGACACCTGGAGCGTTCCTCGGGTGTGAGCAGGGCTGCGGATCGGTACAATTGAGTGCGCCGATTCGCAGGAGGAAGTCATGACACGTAGCATCGTCGAGCAGGCTCACGACATGTACGACGCGGTCCCCTACGAGGTGCCCGTGCCTGATGACTCGCTGTACAACCTTTTAGACGATGCGGCGCGCTTGTATCCCGACCGCATTGCGCTCGACTACTTCGGGGCAACAACCACGTACGCGCAGGTGCGCGATCAGGTCCTGAAGGCCGCGCGGGTTCTGCACGAGGCCGGGGTCGGGCCGGGCGATACGGTGGCCATCGCCCTGCCGAACTGCCCGCAGGCGTTTGTTGCTTTCTACGCGTGTATGCGTATTGGGGCGATTGCTGCGCAGCATAATCCACTCGCTCCGGCTTCGGAGATTGCGGGCCAGCTGGCCGCCACGGCGGCAAGGTGGCGATCGTGTGGGAAAAGTGCGTGGACGCCTATCCACTCAGCGTTCTCGACACAGTGTTCACGGTGGATATTTCGCACGGCATGCCGGCCTCGCAGCGTCTGCTCTTGAGGCTTCCGGTTGCTCGGGCACGCGAGACCCGCAATCAGCTGCGCGGCTCCGTCCCTTCGGGCACGCGGTCGTGGGACCGCGACACGGCCTCGTCGGCGCCCATTGACCCGTCGTTCCCGCTGCCTTCCCCAGACGATCGCGCCGTTATCCTGCACACGTCCGGAACGAACGGCATCCCCAAGTCTGCTCCCCTCACGCACCGCAACATCGGGGTCAACGTTAACCAGTGTATGTTCTGGGTGTGGAAGCTACACGAGGGAGCCGAAACCTTCTTCTCGCTCCTCCCGTACTTCCACGCCTTCGGGCTGACATTCTTCCTGTGCGCATCCGTGCGCAAGGCGGCCACCCAGGTTCTGCTCCCGAAGTTCGACGCGCAGATGGCTCTCGACGCGCATAAACGACGCCCGATAACATTCTTTGTCGGTGTTCCTCCCATGTTTGAGAGGATCCTCCGACTCGCCACACGGACGAAGACAGACCTGTCCTCCATTCGTTACTCGGTCGCCGGGGCCATGCCGCTGTCGACGGCACTCGCGGGTGAGTGGGAGGAAGCTACCGGTGGCATGATCGTCGAGGGTTATGGCTTGTCTGAAACCGCTCCGGTGTTGACAGGTGCGCCTCTGTCGGACAAGCGCCGCCACGGGGTTCTTGGGGTTCCCTTCCCTTCCACGCAGCTACGCCTCGTTTCGCTCGACGACGATACTCTCGACGTCGAGGATGGCCAGCCTGGGGGAGATTATCGTTCGTGGACCTCAGGTCTTTGAAGGATATCTGGACGCACCCGAAGAGACCGCACGCGTCTTTACGTCTGAGGGCTGGTTCAAGACGGGCGATATCGGCGTGAACAGCGACGGCTTCATTTCGATGGCGGACCGCAAAAAGGAACTCATTCTGTCCGGCGGCTTTAACGTCTACCCATCTCAAGTGGAAGCTGCGATTCGCAGTCATCCATCGGTCAACGATGTTGCCGTCGTGGGTGTTCCCGTTTCGGATGCGACAGAGGAGGTCGCCGCGGCCATCATCATGCAGGAAGGCAGTGCTCCGCTGACTCTCGAGGAGGTCCGCGCCTGGGCGGAGAAGACGATTGCGCACTACGCGCTCCCCCGCCAACTCGTCGTTATCGCCGAGCTTCCGCGCAATCAGATGGGGAAGATCCTGCGTCGTAAGGTTGCCCAGCTCGTACGCGAGGCATTGGGCCGCTAGGTCTCTTGCTACCGGGAGGCTCCCCCTCAACACCGCATAAAATAATCCCCCGGGATGCAACGCCCCCGGGGGATGATTGTGTGTTGATCAGACGTTAAAACCAATGGCACGCAGCTGCTCGCGGCCATCGGGCGTGATACGATCGGGGCCCCACGGCGGCATCCAGACCCAGTTGATCTGGACCTCGTCGGTGACGGCAGACAGAATCGTCTGCGCCTGGCGCTCGATAACATCGGTGAGCGGGCAGGCGGCCGATGTCAGGGTCATATCGAGGCGCACCTGGTTCTCGGAGCCGATGACGACACCGTAGACCAGGCCGAGATCAACAATGTTGATGCCGAGTTCGGGGTCGATAACGTCCTTTGAGGGCTTCGAGCACGTTCTCGGCGGCAAGGGTGCCCTGCTCAATGACGTCGGTGCCGTCAATCTGGCGGGTGGGCACCTCGGCGTCCGGCGCTTCCTGCGCGGGCGCTCCGAAGCGCTGCTCGACGGGCTCAGACTGAGCCATCGGGTTACTCATGGGTGTTCCTTTACTGCTCAGCGGGCTCGCCCGCGGTGGAAATATCGATGCCGGACTTGGCCATCGCGTCGCGCAGCGCATACCATCCCAGGAGGGCGCACTTCACGCGGTTCGCGAACTGCGACGTAGATTCGAGGGCGGCCGCGTCGCCCAGGTCGTCGAGGATCTCATCATCGACGCCGAGGTTACGCGAATGCATCATGACCTCCATGTCCCGGTACAGGCGGCCGATTTCCTCGGCGGACTTGCCTTGGGTCAGGTCGGTCATCATGGACAGAGACGCGCGCGAGATCGAGCAGCCGTCCCCGTCCCACTGCAGCGAAGCAAGACGTTCCCCGTCCAGTGTGACGCCCAGCGTCACCTCGTCGCCGCACGTAGGGTTCACCTGGTGCGACGAAGCATCCATACCGCTCGGATCCCCCGCGCCGTGCTTCTCACGAGCGTGATCGAGGATCACCTGCTGGTACAACTGCTCAAGACTTCCCATGGCAACCTTTCCAAATGATTCCGGTACTGTTGGCGATTCTATCGGCCGAAGAAACTGCGGACCTTCGACAGGCCATCGATGAGACGGTCGATCTCCTGCGCAGTGGTTGTCGGAGCGACCGACGCACGCGCGGAAGAACGCACCTGGAAGAACGTATGGAGCGGGATCGCGCAGTGGTGTCCGACGCGCACGGCCACGTCCACGGAGTCCATGAACTGGCCGACGTCGTGCGGATGCACACCGTCGACGGCGAAAGCGACGACGCCGATGCGATCGACGTCCGAGTCAGGGCCGAGCACCTGAATACCGTCGATCGACGAGATTCCGTCGAGCATCATGCGGGTAAGCGTGTGCTCGTGGGCCTCCACGCGGTCCATGCCGAGCATCGACAGGTAGCGCAGTGCCTCCGACCAGGCGGCGATCTGCGCGACAGGCTGCGATCCGGCTTCGAAACGCTCGGGAGGAGCCATGAAGGTCGATTCCTCCATGGTCACCCATTCGATCATCGAGCCGCCGGTGAGAACGGGTGGCATCGCAGCTAGAAGCGCACGACGTCCCCACAGCGCACCCGCACCCGTGGGGCCGAGCATCTTGTGGGAGGAAAATACCGCGAAGTCCACGTCGAGCGCGGACAGGTCGAGCGGCATGTGCGCGCTGGACTGGCACGTGTCGAGGAGGATCAGCGCGCCGACGGCGCGGCAGCCGCGGTCACGGCGGCAACGGGCGAAACGGCGCCCGTGACGTTAGACACGTGGGTAAATGCGACCAAACGGGTATTCGGGCGTAATCACCGACAGCGTGTCCAGGTCGATGCGACCGTCGGGCGTCAGATCGAGCCACGCGAGCTCGGCGCCCGTACGCTCACACAGCTGCTGCCACGGAACGATGTTCGCGTGGTGCTCAGCGCGCGTACAGACAATGCGATCGCCCCGTCCCACGCGCAGAGCAGCAGACTGCGCGCCTCCCATGCCCTGCGACGCGTTTCCCATGGACAGAGCGACGAGGTTGATCGCCTCGGTCGCGTTTCTTCGTCCACACGATCTCGTCGGGTGCAACGCCCACGAACGAGGCCAGGGTACCCCGCGCGCTCTCAAAAGCGTCGGTCGCCTCGTCGCCGAGAAGGTGCGTACCTCGGTGGACCGCTCCGTTGCTACGGCGGTAGAAGTCGGCCTCGGCGTCGATCACGCACGCGGGCTTCTGCGAGGTCGCAGATGCGTCGAGGTACGCAATGGGCGCGCCGCCGCGCCCGACGCGACTCAGAATCGGAAAGTCCGATCGAATCGCGTCGAGCTCGGCGGCGGTGAAGTCCGTAGACACGGCGATCAGAGACCCAGGTACTTGTCGTAGCCGTTCTCTTCGAGCTCGTCGGCCAGCTCGGGGCCGCCCTGAGCGGCAACGCGGCCGTCGACGAAAACGTGAACGTGGCTGGGCTTGATGTAGCGCAGGATACGGGTGTAGTGCGTGATCAGCATAACGCCGCAGCCGGTCTCACCGTGGACGCGGTTGACGCCCTCGGACACGATGCGCAGAGCGTCGACGTCGAGGCCGGAGTCGGTCTCGTCGAGGACGGCGAAGGAGGGCTTGAGCAGCTCCATCTGCAGGATCTCCAGGCGCTTCTTCTCACCGCCAGAGAAGCCGACGTTGACGTCACGCTCGGCAAAGTCGGAGTCCATGCGCAGGTTCTCCATGGAGCTCTTCATGTCCTTGACCCACGAGCGCAGGGCCGGAGCCTGGCCGTCGATCGCGGTCTTGGCGGTGCGCAGGAAGTTGGAGACGGACACGCCAGCGACCTCGACGGGGTACTGCATGGCCAGGAACAGGCCAGCCTTGGCGCGCTCGTCGACGCTCATCTCGGTGATGAGCTGGTCGTCGAGCCATGCCTCACCCGAGGTGATCTCGTAATCGGGGTGACCGGCCAGAGCGTAGGCCATGGTGGACTTGCCGGAGCCGTTGGGGCCCATGATGGCGTGGATTTCACCGGAGTTGATGGTGAGGTTGACGCCCTTGAGGATTTCCTTGGGGCCCTCGGCGGTCTCGACAGAGACGTGCAGATCCTTAATACGCAGAGTCGACATATGTATTCCTTACAGCTCAGTTGTTACGGGACTTGGCCAGCTCGGCCTCGACGGTTGCCATGAGGTGCTCGACCACCTCGGGGACGCCAATCTGGTTGATCAGTTCGGCGAAGAAGCCGCGCACGACCAGGCGGCGTGCCTCGTGCTCAGGAACACCACGGCTCATCAGGTAGAACAGCTGCTCGTCGTCGAAACGACCGGTCGCAGACGCGTGTCCGGCGCCTTCAATCTCGCCGTTCTCGATCTCGAGGTTGGGGACGGAGTCGGCCTTAGCGCCCTCGGTGAGCACCAGGTTGCGGTTCAGTTCGTAGGTGTCCGTTCCGTCGGCGGCCTCGCGAATGAGGCAGTCGCCGATCCACACCGAGTGCGCATCCTTGCCCTGGAGGGCGCCCTTGTAGGTGACGCGCGAGAAGCACTTCGGCTGGGAGTGGTCAACGAACACGCGGTGCTCAAGGTGCTGGCCGCCGTCCACGAAGTAGATACCGAGCATGTTGAGCTCGGCGCCGGGGCCACGGAAGTCGGTGTCGGCGCACACGCGCACAAGGTCGCCGCCGAAGCTAACAACGATGTGCGTGAGCTTGGAGTCACGGCCGAGCGCCAGACGCTGGTTCGAGGCGTGCAGAACGGTATCGTCCCATTCCTGCAGCGACACGACGGTCAGGTTCGCGCTGTCGCCAGTCTCAACCTCAACAGTCTGGTTGAGGGCAGCCTGCGCGGATCCGGTGTGCGACAGGATGACGGTAGCCTTCGAGAAGTTCTCGGCGCGAATCACGATGTGCTGCGCGCGGGTGCCCTCGATATCCGCCACGTTGATGCGAACAGGAGCGTCGAGCTCAGCCTCTGCCGGGATCTCGACGACGGTTGCCTGCTCAAAGCCGTTCCACGCGACGACGGCAGTGCGATCGCCGGGAGCAAGAACGGTTCCGAGGCGCTTGTCGTCGCGGGTCACGGTTTCGACGACGACGGGAAGCGGGAGCGTCAACCGTCACGGGCGCATCGCCCGCGTCGTAGTTGGCGGGTTCGAAGAGGCGCTCGATGCGACGCATCGGGGTGAATCGCCAGTCCTCCTCGCGTCCGTGCGGAACGACAATGTCGTCCAGGTTGAACGAGGTCGGACGGTCCGCGCGCGACGGGTGAGCCTTCTCGGCGTCAGCCCCGTGCGAGTGGGCCTTGTTCATGGTGTCAACAATAGTGTTGGGGGTCGTCATCAGCCGACGGATCCTTCCATCTGCAGTTCAATGAGGCGGTTGAGCTCGAGGGCGTACTCCATCGGAAGCTCCTTGGCGATCGGCTCGACGAAGCCGCGCACGATCATTGCCATGGCCTCGTTCTCATCGAGACCGCGGCTCATTAGGTAGAAGAGCTGGTCGGCGCTCACCTTCGTGACGGTTGCCTCGTGGCCCATTTCGACGTCGTCGGTGCGCACGTCAACGTAGGGGTAGGTGTCGGTCCGCGAGATCTTGTCGACGAGCAGGGCGTCGCAGAGCACGTTCGACTTCGAGTGACGCGCACGGGCGTTGACCTGGACGAGGCCACGGTAGGAGGTGCGGCCACCGCCTCGGGACACGGACTTCGACACGATCGACGAGGAGGTGTGGGGTGCCATGTGCACCATCTTGGCACCGGTGTCCTGCTGCTGGCCGGGGCCTGCGAAACCGATGGACAGCGTCTCGCCACGGGCGTGCTCACCCATCAGGAAGCAGGCCGGGTACTTCATGGTGATCGCGGCACCCATGTTGCCGTCGACCCATTCCATGGTGCCGCCTTCTTCAACCATTGCACGCTGGGTAACCAGGTTGAGGACGTTCGTCGACCAGTTCTGAATCGTCGTGTAGCGTACGCGAGCGTCCTTCTTCACGAAGATCTCGATGACGCCGGAGTGGAGAGAGTTCTCGTCGTAGATGGGGGCGGTGCAGCCCTCAACATAGTGGACGTAAGAGCCTTCGTCGGCGATGATCAGCGTGCGCTCAAACTGGCCCATTGCCGACGTGTTGATGCGGAAGTACGCCTGCAGCGGGATCGTCACGTGAACGCCCTTGGGGACGTAGACGAAGGATCCACCAGACCAGGCTGCCGTATTCAGTGCAGAGAACTTGTTGTCACCCGCGGGCACGCACTTACCGAAGTACTCCTCGAAGATCTCCGGGTACTCGCGCAGGCCGGTGTCGGTGTCAGTGAAGATGACGCCCTGTCGCTCCAGGTCATCCTGGATCTGCTGGTAGACGACCTCGGACTCGTACTGAGCGGCGACGCCGGAGACCAGGCGTGACTTCTCAGCCTCGGGAATGCCGAGGCGGTCATATGTGTCGCGAATTTCCTCAGGCAGGTCTTCCCAGTCGTTGACCTGGCGATCCGTCGGACGTACGTAGTACTTGAACGAATCGAAATCCACATGGGACAGATCGGGACCCCACGCCGGCATCGGCTTACGTTCGAACAGTTCCAGCGCCTTCAGGCGGCGCTCCCGCATCCACTGCGGCTCGTCCTTCACCTCGGAGATGAAGCGAACGATTTCTTCGTTAATTCCGGTGGGGACGTCCTTCGAGTAGTCGTCGGAGTCGTGCCAACCGTATTCGTAACCGCCAATCGACTCGATGATCTCATCATCGGTCATTCGACGGTCATCAGCGCCCGAGGCGGGTGCCTGCGTCATAGTTGTGTCAACCTCTCGTTCTTAACCAAGTGCTACTTGCGTCGCACGTTCCGCGCTCCGGGGCGGATGACGGGCATACCCACGGGAATGTGGGTTGTGCACACGTGTCCCCCGCCAGCAAGCGTGGAAAGTCGTTGCACGTGGACGTCAAGCAGCTTGCCAAAGGCAAGCGTCTCGGCGTCGCACAGCTGCGGGAAATCTCCCGCGACATTTTGAATCGGGCAGTGGCCCTGGCACAGCTGCACCGCGAGCGTTCCACCGCCGATGTCGCGCACAGTGGCCGCGTAGCCGTCCTGAGTGAGCGCATCGGCGAGCGCCTGGGCGCGCACCCGCGGGTCTGAACCCGCGTCGCGCACGATCGGCGCGTAGCGCCGCTCGATCTCGCGCGACCGCGCTGCAGCAAAAGACTCAACGGCTTCATGCCCACCGAGCTGGCCGAGGTATCCGAGGGCCTTGGACGCGAGGTCGGAATATCCATCGGCAAGGTGGACGTGTGCCCGTTCGGTGGCGACGTAGTGACGTGCGGGCCTGCCACGGCCACGCTTCGACGGAGCACTGGGCTCGTGCTCGGCGATCTCCTTAGAGTCCAAGAGGAGCGTGATGTGGCGCCGCACGGCGGCCGTCGTCAGCCCCAGGACCTTCGCGATCGACGAGGCCGTAACCGGCCCCTTTTCGACGATGAGATCGAGCACCTGCTGTCGAGTAGTGGCGTCTGATTCTTCTGCCACGTGTCCTCCGCTCCGACGCTCCATTTCTGCGCCTCTGTGTGCTTTTCTCTGGGAACGAGTGTACGCCAATTTAGATAAATAGGCGTTGCGAAAAGCCGCTTTGGAGTGTTGGACGGCCCACATCTAGGGACCTAGGACCTACCCGAGAAAGATCACCGGAGCCACGGAGCGTCGGCTGGGCCGCAATCCGGCCCACCCGCGCGCGCGAGCGGCGTGCGCGGCGAGGACACCGATAACGGCCGACGGGTTGTGCAGCCGCCCATCCAGCACCATGGTGAGCGCATCGTCGAGGCTCACCCACGCGTATTCCATCGTCGCTCCTCGTCCTCACGCTCGAAGGCCTCGTCGGCGTCGCGAAGCTCGCGGGCGAGGAAAATGCGCATCGGCTCCGTCGAACCACCGGGTGAGGTGAAGTAGTCGACGAGGACGTCCCAGCGATCGGCAACCAGATCCGCCTCTTCAGCAAGCTCGCGCTCTGCCGCGATGCGCGGGTCCTCACCGGGAATATCGAGCAGACCCGCGGGAATCTCCCACAGCTCGGCCTTCACGGGGTGACGGTACTGACGCTCCAGGAGGATCTTCTCTCCCCCACTCTCACCGCGCAGCACGACGACAGCGACGGCACCCGGATGCCGCGTGTATTCACGAACGACGGGTTCCTGGCCATCGACGACGATGACGTGGTCTTTGATCATGTCGACGATGTGGCCGTTCCACACAGTCTCGCTCTCGGTCACGGTACGGGGGTTGTGCTGGTCTTCGATGGTCACAGCGTCTTGGGGGGACAGGAAACGCATGATCACGCTTTCATTTGGTTTCGGCAGTACGCCATTGAGTATAGGCCCACGCCTTGCACGAGCAGGAGTGCGACGAGGCCCCGGCGGTCACAATGAACCACCGGGGCCTCAGCTAAGAGCGTTGTGTGCTACTTGACGGAGGGAATCACCGACTGCGCACCGGTGCCCACACCGAAAGCGCGGGCACTCGTCGCGGGCGTCGACAGCGCCAGCGCGGTATCGACAGCGGCCAGAGTCGTTCCGACCGAGTCAACCGTCGTGACAACGGTACCGCTGGCCCGCACCTGCGAAATCATCGCGGCGCGGGTGGAGGCGTCGCCGACGAGAACGCCGTTAGTCGAGCCGAGGGCCTGGCCGAGGCCAACCCAGGCATCCGGGTTCGACGTCACCGCAGCGGGCGTCGCGTTGGAAGCAGCCGTCGCCTGTGCACGCGGGCCAACCGCGACGATCGCCGTGGCACTGCCGTTTGCATCCTCGTCGACGGTCATGATCGGCGTGGAGTCATCGGTGAGAATCTGACGCAGCAGGTCGGTCTCGGCTCCGGTCGTGGTCAGCACCTGGACAATCGAATAGC
>BNJU01004887.1_pt1 | contig 47119 bp, 55 predicted proteins | sample 8539281 | NCBI WGS metagenome assembly BNJU01 (sample SAMD00202456, study PRJDB9452) | human saliva metagenome | isolation source: human saliva | place: Japan
AGAAATTATGGTAGAATAATAGGGATTTTTAAGGAGTTTGATATGTATAACCTATTATTAACCATTCTATTAGTATTATCTGTTGTGATTGTGATTGCAATTTTCATGCAACCAACTAAAAACCAATCTAGCAATGTATTTGATGCCAGTGCAGGTGATTTGTTTGAACGTAGCAAAGCGCGCGGTTTTGAAGCTGTGATGCAACGTTTGACAGGAATTTTAGTCTTTTCTGGCTAGCCATTGCCTTAGCATTGACGGTATTATCAAGTAGATAAGAAAATAATGAGGGACTAGGTCTTTGTCTATTTTTATTTTTATACTCTTCAAAAATCTCTTCAAACTACGTCAGCTTCCATCTGCAACCTTAAAACGGTGTTTTGAGCAACCTGCGCCTAGCTTTCTAGTTTGCTCTTTGATTTTTATTGAGTATTAAATGATGTTTGAGAAGGTTTTACAGCAAAAGGAATTTAAAAATCTAGAAAGAAAACATGAAAGATAGAATAAAAGAATATATACAGAAAAGGGACGAGTCAGTCAATGACTTGGCCAGTGCTCTCGGAAAGGATTGTTCAAAGGACTTCCGTGAGTTAATCAAAAACTCTTTCCTTGATGGAACGAAAGCACCAGATTCGCTTTTGAAGAAGATGGTAGTTTAACCCTAGACCAGAAGAAAAACATGAGATTACCCTAAAAGGAATTTTTCCATGCCCATAAAAATGGGTTCGGTTTTTGTAAGTCTTGAAGGCGAAGAAGACGATCTTTTTGTAGGAAAAATGATGTTAACTATGCCATTGATGGCGATACTGTTGAAGTTGTCATTAAGAAAGTTGCTGACCGTAACAAAGGAACCGCCGCAGAAGCAAAGATTATCGACATCCTAGAGCACAGTCTAACGACAGTTGTTGGGCAAATCGTTCTTGATGAGGAAAAGCCCAAGCATGCAGGTTACATCCGTTCAAAAATCAAAAGATTAGTCAACCAATCTACGTTAAGAAGCCAGCTATTCAGTTAGACGGGTACAGAGGTTCTCAAGGTCTTTATCGATAAGTACCCAAGTAAGAAACACGATTTCTTTGTCGCTAGTGTGCTAGATGTTGTTGGACATTCTACAGATGCAGGGATTGATGTCCTCGAGGTCTTGGAATCAATGGATATTGTGTCCGAGTTTCCAGAGGATGTTCTCAAAGAGGTTGGAAAATGTACCAGACGCTCCATCAGAGAAGGATATGGAAGGCCGTCTGGACCTGAGAGATGAAATTACTTTTACCATTGATGGGGCTGATGCTAAGGACTTGGACGACGCTGTTCACATCAAACCATTGAAAAATGGAAATATAGAACTAGGAGTTCATATCGCGGATGTTTCATATTATGTAACGGAAGGTTCTGCTCTTGACAAAGAAGCCCTCAATCGTGCGACCTCTGTATATGTGACAGACCGTGTAGTTCCAATGTTGCCAGAGCGCCTCTCAAACGGAATCTGTTCTCTTAACCCTCAAGTGGACCGCTTGACTCAATCTGCTATTATGGAGATTGATAAAAATGGTCGTGTTCGTAATTATACGATTACACAGACTGTTATCAAGACAAGTTTTCGTATGACTTATAGTGATGTCAATGACATCCTAGCAGGTGATGAGGAGAAGAGACAAGACTATAAGAAAATCGTTCCTAGTATCGAGTTAATGGCTAAGCTACATGAAACTTTGGAAAGTATGCGAATTAAGCGTGGTGCTTTAAATTTTGATACCAATGAAGCTAAGATTTTAGTCGATAAAAAAGGCAAGCCAGTTGATATTGTTCTTCGTCATCGTGGTGTTGCTGAACGTATGATTGAGTCCTTTATGTTGATTGCTAACGAAACAGTTGCCGAGCACTTTAGCAAGCTTGATTTACCTTTTATCTATCGTATCCATGAGGAACCTAAAGCTGAGAAAGTTCAGAAGTTTATTGATTACGCTTCAAGTTTTTGGATTACGTATCTACGGAACAGCCAGTGAGATTAGTCAGGAGGCGCTTCAAGACATCATGCGTGCTGTTGAAGGCGAGCCATATGCGGATGTATTGTCCATGATGCTTCTGCGTTCGATGCAGCAGGCTCGTTATTCTGAGCATAATCACGGTCACTATGGATTAGCTGCAGACTACTACACTCACTTTACCAGCCCAATTCGTCGTTATCCTGACCTTCTTGTTCACCGGATGATTCGTGACTATGGACGTTCTAAAGAAGTAGCGGAGCATTTTGAACAGGTCATTCCTGAGATTGCCACCCAGTCTTCCAACCGTGAGCGCCGTGCTATCGAGGCAGAGCGTGAAGTCGAAGCTATGAAAAAAGCTGAGTACATGGAAGAGTACGTTGGTGAAGAGTATGATGCAGTTGTTTCAAGTATTGTTAAATTTGGTCTTTTGTTGAATTGCCAAATACAGTTGAGGGATTGATTCACATTACCAATCTACCTGAATTTTACCACTTTTAATGAACGCGATTTAACCCTCCGTGGGGAGAAATCAGGTATTACTTTCCGAGTGGGACAACAGATCCGTATTCGTGTCGAAAGAGCCGATAAGATGACTGGTGAGATCGATTTTTCCTTCATTCCAAGTGAATTTGATGTCATTGAGAAAGGTTTGAAAGGCTCTGGTCGTAAGGATAGAGGGCGTCGTTCAGATAAGAAAGAAGACAAGAGAAAATCTGGTCGTTTAGGTGATAAGCGCAAGCATTCTCCAAAAGACAAGAAGAAAAAAAGCAAGAAACCTTTTTATAAGGAAGTAGCAAAGAAAGGAGCTAAGCATGGCAAAGGGAGAGGGAAAGGTCGTCGCGCAAAATAAAAAGGCGCATCACGACTATACAATTGTAGATACGCTTGAAGCAGGAATGGTCCTGACAGGAACTGAAATCAAGAGTGTTCGAGCAGCCCGCATCAATCTGAAAGACGGTTTTGCCCAAGTGAAAAATGGGGAAGTTTTGGCTGAGCAATGTCCATATTGCACCCTATGAAGAAGGGAAATATCTGGAATCAGGAACTCCGAACGTCGTCGTAAACTCCTCCTTCACAAAAAGCAAATCCAGAAATTAGAGCAAGAAACAAAAGGGACAGGAATGACGCTGGTTCCCCTTAAAGTCTACATAAAGGATGGGTATGCTAAGTTACTCTTGGGACTTGCAAAAGGGAAACACGATTACGATAAACGGGAATCCATTAAACGTCGTGAGCAAGATCGTGATATTGCGCGTGCATGAAAGCTGTCAACCATCGATAGAAGGAATATATAAAATGGAAAAACTAGTTGCCTACAAACGCATGCCGGTCTGGAACAAAGACACCATGCCAGAAGCTGTTCAAAGAAAACACAATACTAAGGTTGGAACCTGGGGTAAGATTACCGTTTTAAAAGGGATTCTTAAGTTTATTGAGTTGACCGAAGAGGGAGAAGATAGCTGAACATCTCTTTAAAGCAGGTGCTGATAATCCTATGGCGCAACCTCAAGCATGGCACAGAGTAGAAGCTGCCACAGATGATGGAATGGTACTTGGAATTCTATTGTAAACTGGAGGATTATTTCCCTAAGAAATACAATACTAATCCAGTTCATTCGGAAGTTTTTAGAAGCTATGCAGACGGTCCAACCATGTAAGGCACTAGACCTAGGTTGCGGTCAAGGAAGAAATGCCCTCTTTCTGGCTCAACATGGCTTTTGATGTTACAGCAGTAGACCAAAATGAGCTTTCTCTTGAAATCTTACAAAGCATTGTGGAGCAAGAAGATTTAGAAATGCCTGTTGGTCTCTACGACATCCATTCAGCTAGCATAGGCCAAACTTACGATTTTATCGTATCGACGGTTGTGCTCATGTTTTTACAAGCAGAACGTATTCCTGCTATTATCCGAAAACATGCAGGAACAAACCTCTATTGGTGGCTACAATTTGATTGTTCTGTGCCATGGATATTAATGATTATCCTTGTTCAGTTAATTTCCATTCACTTTTAAAGAAGGAGAATTGGCAAATTACTACAAGGATTGGGAATTGGTTAAATACAATGAAAATCCAGGTCATTTACACCGTCGCGATGAAAATGGCAATCGAATCCAACTACGTTTTGCAACCATGTTGGCTAAAAAGGTAAAATAATCGTCTATAAAGGTTGGGAAAAGTCCTAACCTTTTTTCTAAATTTCAAGTTCAAGTTAGCCACCAAGAAGAAATTCTCTAGGGCGACTTGTAGTTCAAGCATTTTTTAGGATAGTTGTTGATCCAATTTTCGATGAATGCGACTTCTTTGGGAGTCGTTTTCTTAGTTCCTTTAGGTAACCATCTACGAATGAGCCTATTGTGATTCTCATTAGTCCCCCTTTCCCAAGAGGCATAGGGGTGTGCATAATAGATATGTTCCTTAGAAAACACATCGGATAAGCGGTTGAATTCCGTTCCATTATCTGCCGTGATGGAAAGAATTTGATGTTGTTTTAGAGCCTGATTGACCGACTCAGCGCTTTTATTTGGAATTAATCGGATGATTTGATGCCTCAGTCCTTCGATCAGTTAAGACCAGTAAACAATAGTTTTTCGCTCTTGTAAGCAGAACCGTATCAATCTCATAATGCCCATTTTCCAATCGCAGATTAATAGCTTCAGTCCTCTGTTCGATAGATTGACCAGCGGGTTTAAAATTGGTGCTAGCTTGTTTCTTAACAGATTTTCCTTTTCTAGGATAGAGCAGATCCTGTTTGGTTAACCCCAATTTTCCATGATGAATCCAGTAGTAGATGGTAGAAATTCCCACGTTAACCCCTTTAGCCTTGACCATCATTTCAGGAGAAAACTTTTGATTATAATAGTGGAGAATCTTTTCCTTTAGTTCCTTGGTTAAGCTTGATTTCTTGATCGAGCGCTTGCGATTGCTTTCACTCGCTTTTTGGATACAAGGATAACAGATTCTACATTAATGCTTTTCTCCGTCAATGAATAATTTTAAAAGTGCTTGCTCCTGTTTTTAGAAAAAAATATCAGAAAGATAACTGGTTAGCTTGATATTGGCCCGTTGTAAGAGATTGTGAATTTCATTTTTAACTTGAGTTTGACGTTGTTTATAAGAACGCATGCGACGTGTCAGTAAACGAAGCTGTACCACTTCAGGTGCAGGAATATAGGAAGGTTCAATTAGTCCGCAACGGCCGAGTTGAGCGATCCATTCAGCGTCCTTCATGTCTGTTTTTCGACCAGGCACATTCTTGATATGTTGAGGATTGGCAAGTACTAAGACGAGATTAGAATCTGAAAAGGATATTAAAGAGAGGGAGCCAATATTGCCCAGTGCTTTCAAAAAAGACATGTGTGACATGATTTTCTACCATCCAAGCTAAGGCATTTTGAAGAGCTAGAGTAGTTGTCCCAAATTTCTTCTGAATTTTCTTTGGTTTATTGGTATCTAGTGGACCATCTAGAATACAACAAACGATAGACTTTTGGTGGACATCAATACCACAACACATTTCAATCATGACTTCCATTATAAAAACCTCCTGTTAACTATTTGAACAATAGAACAAGAGGCTAATTGTAAGATATTTTCATGCTCAAGGCATATTCGAGTTATCTTATGACTCTTGTTCATCCAGTTTTTTATACAGGCTAGGAGAAGCCCTATTAAACACCACGGATTTGTATTGTCTCAGCTTAATTATAGAATAAACTTCTTTTTCTGCCTGCTTAGAGCTATATTCCTAGACCTAAAAATAAAATGGAACTATTACTAAAAATGATTGAAAATTTCAGAAAATTTGGTAAAATTATATAAAAGAGTTATCTACGAATATTATATTACTGAAATCTAAAAACGTTCAGTTTTTTAATCGAGTTATTTTATATATAAATAATGAGTTATTTTTGTAATAGTAGCTAATAGAAAATTCCATCGTTTATTATCATTTATGAAAAATTTTAGAAATGTTAAGATAAACTATATGAAGATTTTCGAAAAAATTTTAGGAGAATTCGAAATTAGTTGAAAGTTTTTCTTAAAAGGTAGTATAATAGAAATATAGAAAACGCTTACAATAAAAGGGGGATTCAATGGATAAATTTGAGGCTTTTAAGAACTTTTTACTAGTGGCGAAAAATTTTTCATCTTCAGCACTATTTGGGAGCGCATCGTGAAGAAAGAGACGGTGAGTATGGCTATACATTCCGTATCTGGGCGCCAAATGCGCAGGCTGTCCATCTAGTTGGTGATTTTACTAACTGGGCTGAAAAATCAAATCCCCATGGTTCGTAATGAATCTGGAGTTTGGGAAGTTTTTACAACTTTAGCTCAAGAGGGCATATTTATAAATATCATATTACTCGAGCTAATGGTCATCAGCTTATGAAGATTGATCCTTTTGGCAGTACGCTATGAAGCTCGTCCGGGAACAGGAGCTGTTTTAACAGAAATACCTGAGAAAAAATGGAAGGACGGTCTCTGGTTAGCTCGTAGAAAACGTTGGAGATTTTTCGAAAGACCGGTCAATATCTACGAGGTGCATGCAGGATCTTGGAAGAGAAATCCTGATGGAACACCTTATAGTTTTGCTCAACTCAAAGAAGAGCTCATCCCCTATCTTGTTGAGATGAACTATACTCATATCGAGTTTATGCCTTTGATGGCTCACCCACTTGGTTTGAGTTGAGTTATCAGCTCATGGGTTACTTTGCTTTAGAGCATGCCTATGGTCGTCCTGAAGAGTTCCAAGATTTTGTTGAGGAATGTCATATCAACAATATCGGTGTAATTGTGGATTGGGTGCCAGGTCACTTTACAATCAATGATGATGCTTTGGCATACCATGACGGCACACCGACTTTCGAATACCAGGATCATAATAAGGCTAACAACTACGGTTGGGGTGCACTTAACTTCGACCTTGGTAAAAATGAAGTCCAATCTTTCTTGATTTCTAGCATTAAGTTTTGGATTGACTTCTATCACCTAGATGGTATTCGTGTAGATGCAGTAAGTAATATTCTCTATCTAGATTATGACAATGCTCCATGGACACCAAATAAAGACGGTGGCAATCTCAACTATGAAGGCTATTATTTCCTTCAACGTTTGAACGATGTTATTAAGCTAGCTCATCCGGATGTTATGATGATTGCAGAGGAGTCTTCTTCAGGTACCAAGATTACTGGCATGAAGGAAATGGGTGGACTTGGATTTGACTACAAGTGGAACATGGGGTGGATGAATGATATCCTACGTTTCTACGAAGAAGATCCAATTTACCGTAAGTATGACTTTAATCTTGTGACCTTCAGCTTTATGTATGTATTCAAAGAAAATTATCTTCTACCATTCTCACATGATGAGGTTGTCCATGGTAAGAAGAGTATGATGCATAAGATGTGGGGTGATCGTTACAATCAATTTGCAGGCCTGAGAAATCTCTACACCTATCAAATTTGTCACCCTGGTAAGAAATTACTCTTCATGGGTAGTGAATTTGGTCAATTCCTAGAGTGGAAATCCGAAGAGCAATTAGAATGGTCAAACCTAGAAGATCCAATGAATGCCAAGATGAAATATTTCACTTCACAGCTCAATCAATTCTACAAGGACCATCGTTGTCTTTGGGAAGTGGATACAAGCTATGATGGGATTGAAATCATCGATGCAGATAATAGAGACCAGAGTGTTCTTTCCTTTATCCGAAAAGGCAAGAAAGGTGAGATGCTAGTCTGTGTCTTCAATATGGCACCGGTTGAACGTCCTGATTTCACAATTGGTCTTCCTGTTGCAGGTATTTATGAAGAAATTTGGAATACAGAGTTAGAACAATGGGGTGGTGTGTGGAAAGAGCATAACCAAACTGTTCAAACTCAAGAAGGATTATGGAAGGATTATGAGCAGACTTTTGACATTCACCTTGCCAGCTATGGGAGCAAGTATTTGGAAAATCAAACGTCGCATAAAACCTACTAAGAAAGTCGCTAATAAAACTCAAAAAGGAGTAGAAAATGAAGAATGAAATGCTAGCTTTAATCCTTGCCGGTGGGCAAGGAACTCGTCTCGGTAAACTCACTCAAAGCATTGCTAAACCTGCCGTGCAATTTGGTGGGCGCTACCGTATCATTGACTTCGCTCTTCAAACTGTGCCAACTCTGGTATCCATAATGTTTGGGGTTATCACACAGTATCAACCACTAGCTCTCAACAGCCACATTGGTAATGGTTCTAGTTGGGGTCTAGATGGTATTGACACCGGAGTTTCTATCCTTCAACCCCTACTCTGCAAGTGAGGGGAACCGTTGGTTTGAAGGCATGTCATGCCATTTACCAAAAACATCGACTATATCGACAGCATCAATCCTGAGTATATTTTGATTCTTTCAGGTGACCATATCTACAAGATGGACTATGATGATATGCTCCAATCACACAAGGACAATAATGCCAGCTTGACAGTTGCTGTCTTGGATGTACCACTAAAAGAAGCTAGCCGTTTTGGTATCACTGAACACAGATGCTAATAATCGTATTGTCGAATTTGAAGAAAAACCAGCTGAACCAAAAATCAACTAAGGCATCAATGGGGATTTATATCTTTTGATTGGAAACGACTTCGCAATATGCTAGTTGCAGCTGAGAAGGCCAACCTAGACATGTCAGATTTCGGTAAAAATGTTATTCCAAACTATCTTGAAACTGGTGAAAGTGTTTATGCTTATGAATTCAATGGATACTGGAAGGACGTTGGTACTATCGAATCACTCTGGGAAGCAAATATGGAATACATCTCTCCTGAGAATGCTCTAGATAGCCGTAATCGTCAATGGAAAATTTATTCTCGTAACCTTATCGCTCCACCAAACTTCCTTGGAGAATTCGCTCAAGTAGAAGACTCTCTTGTAGTGGACGGATGTTACGTAAATGGTACAGTAAAACACTCTATCCTTTCTACAGCTGCTCAAGTTCGTAAGGGAGCAGAAGTTGTTGATTCTGTCATCATGAGTGGAGCAGTTATCGGTAGAGGTGCTAAAATTACACGTGCAATCATCGGTGAAGGTGCAATTATTGCCGATGGTGTTGAAATTGATGGTACAGAAGAAGTACAAGTAGTCGGATATAACGAAGTAGTGGGGTAGCAACAGATGAAGATTGATAAATATTCAGCGATTTTAGGAAATACCGTTGGTTTCCATGATATGTCAACCCTTGACAAGTAACCGTCCAGTGGCAAGTTTGCCATTTGGAGGAAAGTATCGTTTGATTGACTTCCCACTTTCAAGTTTAGCAAATGCTGGGGTTCGTAGTATCTTTGGAATCTTCCAACAAGATAACATCAGCTCTGTATTTGACCATATTCGTTCAGGTCGTGAGTGGGGCTTAAATACCCTTCTTAGCCACTACTATCTTGGAATCTACAATACTCGTGTAGAAAGTAGCACTGTTGGTAAAGAGTACTATCAACAACTTTTGACTTACCTAAAACGTTCAGGTTCAGACCAAACCGTTTCCTTGAACTGTGATGTTTTAGTAAATATCGATCTCAATCAAGTTTTCCATTTGCATAATACAACAAAATCACCGATTACAGTAGCTATAAGAAATTACCAAGAAGGACATTTCAGAAGTAAATGCTATCCTTGATATTGATGAAACTGACCATGTAGTTTTCTCACAAACTTTTTGATAAAAATCAGACCAAGAATACTACAACATGTCGACAGATATCTTTGTTGTAGACACTCAATGGTTGATTAGCGTTTTGGAAGAAGAAGCTCAAAAAGAGCATCCAGAAAAATTACGTTATGTTCTTCGTGATTTGGCAGCAAAAGAAGGTGCCTTTGCCTATGAATATACAGGTTACCTAGCAAATATTCATTCAGTAGAAACATACTATCAAGCGAATCTAGATATGCTGAATCAGCAAAAATTCTACTCTTTGTTCTCACCAAATCAAAAAATTCATACTAAAGTTAAAAACGAAGAACCTACCTACTACGCATCTGGTTCAAAAGTGAACACATCTCAATTTGCTTCTGGTAGTATCATTGAAGGTGAAGTGGATAAATCTATTATTTCGCGTAATGTTCGAATCAATAAAGATAGCTTGGTTAAAGAGTCTCTTATCTTCCCTCGTGTTGTCGTTGGAAAAGGTGCACAAGTTGAGTATGCAATTATCGATAAGGGTGCTGAAATATCTGAGGGAGTTGTTATTCGAGGTACAGCAGAAAACCCTGTTGTCATCAAAAAAGGCGAAAAAGTAACAGAGGATGTCCTTTCATGAAAATTTTATTTGTAGCAGCAGAGGGCGCTCCCTTTTCAAAAACAGGTGGATTGGGAGACGTTATCGGAGCACTTCCAAAATCATTAGTAAAAGCTGGGCATGAGGTTGCTGTTATCTTACCTTACTATGACATGGTAGAAGCCAAGTTTGGTGATCAGATTGAAGATGTCCTTCAATTCGAAGTCTATGTTGGTTGGCGGAGACAATTTTGTGGAATTAAGAAAACAGTTCTAAATGGTGTTACCTTCTACTTCATTGACAATCAATATTATTTCTTCCGTGGACATGTTTATGGAGACTTCGATGATGGTGAACGCTTTGCCTTCTTCCAACTTGCTGCCCTTGAAGCTATGGAGCGTATTGGATTCATACCTGACGTCCTCCATGCTCATGATTACCATACAGCAATGATTCCGTTCTTGTTAAAAGAAAAATACAGATGGATTCAAGCTTACCAAGGAATCAAGACTGTTTTGACCATTCATAACTTGGAATTTCAGGGTCAATTCTCTGAAAGCATGCTTTGGGACTTGTTCAGGGTTGGATTTGAGCGCTATGCTGATGGAACAGTTCGTTGGAATGACTGCCTCAACTGGATGAAGGCAGGTATTCTATACGCTGATCGTGTATCAACTGTGTCACCGAGCTATGCTTATGAGATTATGACTACAGAGTTTGGTTGTGGTATCGATCAGATTCTTCGTATGGAATCTGGTAAAGTTTCTGGTATTGTAAACGGAATTGATACTGATTTATACAATCCAGAGACGGATGCTTTTACTTGAGTATCATTTTAATAAAACTGATCTGTCAGGAAAAGCTCAAAATAAAGCGAAACTTCAAGAAAGAGTTGGTCTTCCAGTACGTCCTGATGTGCCAATGATTGGTATCGTGTCACGTTTGACTCGTCAGAAGGGCTTTGATGTGGTGGTTGAAAGCCTGCATCGTATGCTTCAAGAGGATATTCAAATTGTTCTCTTGGGAACTGGAGATCCAGGATTTGAACAAGCTTTCTCTTGGTTTAGTCAAGTGTTCCCAGAAAAACTTTCTGCCAATATTACTTTCGATGTGAAATTAGCTCAAGAGATTTATGCAGCATGTGATATTTTCCTCATGCCAAGTCGCTTTGAACCGTGTGGACTTTCACAAATGATGGCCATGAGATATGGTACGCTTCCTTTAGTAAACGAGGTGGGTGGACTTAGAGATACTGTTCAAGCCTTTAATCCAATTGAAGGAACAGGTACAGGCTTTAGCTTTAACAACCTAACTCCATACTGGCTCAACTGGGCCTTGCAAACAGCTTTGGATGTTTATCACAACCATCCTGATGTTTGGAAAAATATGCAAGTTCAAGCTATGGAATGTGATTTCTCTTGGGATACAGCTTGCAAGTCATATCTTGATTTGTATCACAGTTTAGCAAACTAAATAGTTAAAATCGTATGATACCTTCATACGATTTTTGAGATTCTGAAAGCAAGGCAATTATATGAAAAATTAAAGGACTCTGTGTACTGGATGTAGATGGGACACTGATAGAAGAGGAAGTTATTGATTTGTTGGGGAAAGAAGCAGAATGTGAAGAAGAAGTAGCTCTAATGACTGCCCAAGCTATGAGAGGAGAACTTGATTTTGAAGAAAGCCTGAGAAAACGTGTTTCTTTATTACAAGGACTATCTGTAGATACTTTTGATAAGATTTATCATGAACTACACCTTAGTAAAAATGCTGCGAAATTTATTAACACTCTGCAAAAAAATCAGATAGAAGTGGGTTTAGTTTCGGGTGGATTTACACCTGTGGTTGAAAGAATAGTAAAAGATTTAGGGATTTCATTATTTGCTGCTAATCAACTGGAAATCAGAGATGGTCATTTAACTGGAAAATCTTATTGGTTCTATTATCAGCAGAGAAGTTAAAAAAGAAACCCTAGTAAGATGGGCTGATGAATTAGAGGTACCAATCGATAGAACAATTGCTATTGGAGATGGAGCTAATGATTTAGCAATGTTGAAGAGAGCTGGAATCGGCATTGGCTTTCTGTGCCAAAAGAAATCGTGAAAGAGAAATTCCCTTCAAATTGAAGATAGAGATTTAACAAAAGTATTGCATCTGATAGATTTCCTTTGATTAGAAAGATGAGTGTATGAAAATTGTTATAGCACCGGACTCTTTTAAGGAGAGTCTCCTGCAAGTGAAGTAGCTAAAGCTATTAAACGAGGCCTTAAAAAGGCTCTACCTGAATCGAAAATGTTTGCTCTACCTGTTGGCGATGGAGGGGAAGGAACAGTGGATGCCATTAAAAATTCACTTGGTCTTGTAGAAAAACTGCTTTAGTGACAGGTCCCTTTGGAGATGAGATTCAAAATGACTTATGTTCAAAAAGGAGAACTTGCTCTGTTCGAGGTGGCTTATCTAGTTGGGCTTGCTAAAATTCCTATTGAAAAACGAAATCCACTGAAGATTCAAACAAAGGGGATTGGTCAACTAATCCTATATTTAATCGAACAAGGAATGAAAGAAATCTATATAGGAGTTGGTGGGACATCCAGTAACGATGGTGGGATTGGTATTGCTTCAGGACTTGGTTACCAGTTCTATGACAAAAATGGAGATGAACTTCTAGCTATTGGTCAGTCTTTGTTTGAAATTACTGATATCTCAAAGGAGAAAGTTATATCTATTCCTTCTGATGTACGAATTAAAATCTTAGCAGATGTTACCAATCCACTCTGTGGAATTAACGGTGCTACCTATACATTTGGGAAGCAAAAAGGGTTGGAACCAGCTAAATTCCAAGACGTTGATATTGCTATTGAAAACTTTTACCGCAAAGTTGCACCTGAAATGTTAAAATTGGATGGTGCTGGAGCAGGTGGTGGCATTGCGGCTGGTTTGTGTGCCTTTGCAGGAGCAGAGATTGTATCTGGTATTCAAACCTGTTTAGATTTAATAAACTTTTCGATGAACAGGTTGCAGATGCAGATCTAGTTATTGTTGGTGAAGGTAGGTTAGATTCTCAAAAGTTTATCTGGTAAGGCTCCAATCGGAGTAGCAAAAAGAACACCAAATGGTGTTCCAGTTATTACTATTTGTGGGAGTCTGTCAGAGGATTTACCTCCTTGCCATATGAAAATCTCGTTGCTGCTTTTTTCAATACTAGAAAAAGTGAACCGCTTGAGGATAGTCTAAAAAATGCAGCTATCTATTTAGAAGATACAGCTGCAAACATTGGTCAAATTTTAGCTTTGAAGAAAAATTAACCAAACCACTTTTTCCAAAGAGAAGTAGGAGCTTTTTTCATCTCTTTTTCCTGCCATAAGTCTGAAAAGGCCTTTCTGAGGTCTTTTTCACTTGTTTGAACAGGGGCATCGCTATGGATAACTAGGCCAAAAGGAGAAGAGTTATGATCTTCAGAAACGATGGTCGCTTGGCAGTCAGCATCTTTGGATTGTTTTAGATAAAAAACTTGTTTATCAAACTCTACCTGAGGAGAAATTTTGACAAATAGAGGTTGAGTCTCTTTTTTAAAGGTTTCTATAATTGTTAAAAATCCATTTTTAAATTTATCATCATCAGCTGTTTCAAGGTCCGCGTAGCCAAGGACACGTTCTTCAAATGTTCCGAGAAAACGTCTTTGTTCATCAGGATTTAGTTTAAGACCACCATTGGCCTTTTCTAGGATTTGTTTAGATAGATCAGTCATAAAAATAGTATATCATAAAATAAAGGAGAAAACAGATGAAAAGAAAAGCGATTACTTTATAAACTTAAGGAAAATTTGCACAAAGATAACGTTTTTTCCTTGAAAAAGGTGTCTTTTAAGGTATCATAGAGGTGTAAAAAATTTAACTCAATAAGGAGAGTAAAAAATGTCAATTATTACTGATGTTTACGCTCGCGAAGTCCTAGACTCACGCGGTAACCCAACACTTGAAGTAGAAGTTTACACTGAATCAGGTGCTTTCGGACGTGGTATGGTTCCATCTGGAGCTTCTACTGGTGAACACGAAGCAGTTGAACTTCGTGATGGTGACAAATCTCGTTACGGTGGTCTTGGTACACAAAAAAAGCTGTTGACAACGTAAACAACATCATCGCTGAAGCAATCATCGGCTACGATGTACGTGACCAACAAGCTATCGACCGTGCTATGATCGCACTCTGACGGAACTCCTAACAAAGGTAAATTGGGTGCTAACGCAATCCTTGGTGTGTCTATCGCTGTAGCTCGTGCTGCTGCTGACTACCTTGAAATCCCACTTTACAGCTACCTTGGTGGATTCAACACTAAAGTTCTTCCAACTCCTATGATGAACATCATCAACGGTGGATCTCACTCAGATGCTCCAATCGCTTTCCAAGAATTCATGATCGTACCTGCTGGTGCACCAACATTCAAAGAAGCTCTTCGTTGGGGTGTTGAAATCTTCCACGCTCTTAAGAAAATCCTTAAATCTCGTGGTCTTGAAACAGCCGTAGGTGACGAAGGTGGATTCGCTCCTCGTTTCGAAGGAACTGAAGACGGTGTTGAAACTATCCTTGCTGCTATCGAAGCTGCTGGTTATGTTCCAGGTAAAGACGTATTTATCGGATTTGACTGGCATCATCAGAATTCCCACGATAAAGAACGTAAAGTTTACGACTACACTAAATTCGAAGGTGAAGGAGCAGCTGTTCGTACTTCTGCAGAACAAATCGACTACCTTGAAGAATTGGTAAACAAATACCCAATCATCACTATCGAAGATGGTATGGACGAAAACGACTGGGATGGATGGAAAGCTCTTACTGAACGTCTTGGTGGTAAAGTTCAATTGGTTGGTGACGACTTCTTCGTAACAAACACTGCTTACCTTGAAAGAGGTATCGCTGAAGGCGCTGCTAACTCAATCCTTATCAAAGTTAACCAAATCGGTACTCTTACTGAAACATTCGACGCTATCGAAATGGCTAAAGAAGCTGGTTACACTGCCGTTGTATCACACCGTTCAGGTGAAACTGAAGATTCAACAATCGCTGACATCGCAGTTGCAACTAACGCAGGACAAATCAAGACTGGTTCACTTTCACGTACTGACCGTATCGCTAAATACAACCAATTGCTTCGTATCGAAGATCAACTGGTGAAGTAGCTGAATACCGTGGATTGAAATCATTCTACAACCTTAAAAATAAAATAGTTCAGTGAACTATTTTATCCCGAACCCTGAAAACTCAAAAAGTTCTGGCCTTGATTAAACAAGATTTAAGCTCTCGGATTTTTATCCGAAGGGCTTTTTTCTGTCTAGGGGCAAAAAGGGCAAAAATATTAAGAAATTAATTCACATAAAATTTCCTGTATTTTCACTATTCTAGGTGGAAATTCAAGATTTTTAAACGTGGTATAATAATACCCAGGAAAAACTAGAGAAAAGAAGGAGGTAGAGATGGAAAAGATTTATCGGTAGCAACGTTGACCAAGTATTTAAAATGAAATTGATAAAGACCCCTACTTGGAACGGGTCTATTTAACTGGTCAAGTCTCTAACTCCGCAAAGCGACCAACTCATCAGTATTTTTCTCTTAAGGATGATCGAGCGGTTATTCAGGCAAACCATTTGGTCAGGTATTTATCAGAAACTAGGTTTTGATTTAGAAGAAGGATGAAGATCAATGTGGTTGGTCGTGTTCAAGTCTATGAGCCAAGCGGAAGTTATTCGATTATCATTGAAAAAGCTGAACCAGATGGTGTTGGTGCTTTAGCTATCCAATTTGAACAACTTAAGAAGAAACTGGCAGAAGAAGGTTTGTTTCAAGAGCGATTTAAACAATCTTTACCACAATTTTCAACAAAAATAGGTGTGGTGACTAGTCGAAGTGGTGCTGTGATTCAAGATATCATCACTACAGTCAGTAGACGCTTCCCTGGTGTGGAAATTGTCTTATATCCTACTAAAGTTCAAGGTGAGGGTGCTGCAAAGGAGATTGCTCGTAATATAACTCGAGCCAATGAACGCGATGACTTAGATGTACTGATTATCGGCCGTGGGGAGGTTCTGATTGAAGATCTTTGGGCCTTTAACGAAGAAATTGTAGTTCGAGCAATTTTTGAATCTCGTTTACCGATTATTTCTGAGTGTAGGGTCACGAAACAGATGTCACTTTGGCTGATTTTGTTGCTGACAAGAGAGCAGCAACACCGACAGCTGCTGCTGAACTCGCGACACCAGTAACTATGTTAGATCTTTTGACCTATCTTCAGAATCAAGAAAAACGCATGACTACAGCGGTTAAGCATAGTTTGTCAAAGAAACAAGAAGCTTTGAGAATCCTCAGTCAATCGGTCATCTTCAGACAACCAGAGCGTTTATATGACGGTTATCTACAACGCTTGATCAATTACAGCTGCGACTGAAGCATGATTGAATGCTGAATTGGTTCGTAATCAACAAAAAGGTGCAAGAACAAGTCCACCGTTTGAGCCAATTATCACCAATCATTAAAAATCCAGCGTTATCAGGATCGTATCCAACAATTAAAGAAACTGCTGCAGCCAGATGGCTGTGACCTATGATGCAAAAGTAGCAGAAGTAAACGCTCATCAGAAGCTCTCCTTATGCTAGATACTAGTCGAATTGTAGCCAGAGGTTATGCAATTGTCAAAAAGGGGAAGTCGTAGTCGCTTCATGCAAAGATTTGAAAGAAATGACCAAGTATCACTGTTGATGCGGGACGGTCAAGTAGAATTAGAGGTAAGAGATGTCAAAACAAAAGAAATTTGAAGAAAATCTAGCAGAACTTGAAACGATTGTTCAAAGCTTAGAAAATGGTGAAATTGCTTGGAAGATGCTATTTCTGCATTTCAAAAAGGAATGCTCTTATCCAAAGAATTGCAGGCAACACTTGATAAGGCTGAAAAGACCCTTAGTCAAGGTGATGCAGAAGATGGGAACAGAAAGTGAAACTGGTATGAACAAGCAGGAAAAACTAGCTTTGGTCGAGTCAGCTCTGAAGACTTTTATGGCAACCAACAATTATGCGTCCAGTTTAAGAGAAGCTGTTCTTTATTCCATACATGCTGGAGGTAAACGGATTCGTCCATATTTACTTTTTAGAAGTTTTGGACTCCTTGCAAGTGCCTATCACTCAGGAACATGCTCAAGTTGCAGTGGCACTAGAAATGATTCATACAGAAGTTTGATCCATGATGATTCACCTGCTATGGATAATGATGATTATCGCTGAGGACGTTTGACCAATCATAAGGTGTATGGTGAAGCTCTAGCTATTTTAGCAGGGATGCGCTTTTTGATCCTATGCTTTTAATTGCTCAAACTGATTTGTCTAGTCAAACCAAGGGTAGATTTAATCTCTAATTTATCCCTTGCTTCTGGAAGTATGGGAATGGTAGCTGGTCAAGTGTTAGATATGGAAGGCGAAGGAAAAACACTTGAATTTAGAGGAACTTAGACTATCCATGCTAATAAAATGGGTAAACTTTTTAGCTTTTCCTTTCAAGCGGCTGGTATCATTGCTGAATTGGATGAAAATCTTCAGAAGCAGCTAAAACAGTTGGCGAGTTGATTGGCCTGGCTTTCCAAGTGAGAGATGATGTGTCGATGTTACCGCTAGCTTTGAGGAAATTGGAAAAACACCCCAGAAAGATTTGCATGCCGAGAAGTCAACCTATCCTGCATTGTTGGGATTAGATCAGGCGATAGCATTTTTGCAATCAAACCTTGGATCAAGCTACTGCGAAACTAGAAGAGATTAGCCAAGTCGTGAGCTTTGATAAGGAACCAATTGTGAAAAATAGTAGAAAGTTTGAGAATCAATGGCTAAGGAAAGAGTAGATGTACTAGCTTACAAACAAGGTTTATTTGAAACGAGAGAACAAGCCAAACGAGGTGTTATGGCAGGGTTTGGTAGTCGCTGTTTTAAATAGCGAACGACTTTGATAAAACCAGGAGAAAAATTCCTGACGATACAGAGTTGAAACTCAAGGCGAGAAACTTAAGTATGTTAGTCGTGGTGGCTTGAAACTTGAGAAGGCGCTAGATATTTTTGATTCTATCAGTTGAGGGACAAAACGACCATTGATATCGGAGCTCAACAGGTGGTTTTACTGACGTCATGTTGCAAAAATGGTGCTAAACTAGTTTTTGCAGTTGATGTTGGTACTAATCAACTGGCATGGAAATTACGTCAAGATTCTCGCGTTGTTAGCATGGAACAGTTTAATTTCCGTTATGCGGAAAAAACTGATTTTGAACATGAACCAAGTTTTGCCAGTATCGATGTCAGTTTTATTTCCCTAGGTCTCATTTTACCAGCTTTGCACCGAGTTTTAGCTGATCAAGGGCAGGTTGTTGCTCTAGTTAAGCCTCAATTTGAGGCTGGTCGGAGAACAGATTGGTAAAAATGGAATTATCAGAGATGCCAAAGTTCACCAAAATGTTTTTAGAATCAGTTACTAAAATGGCAGTTGATGAAGGATTTTCAGTCTTAGGATTGGACTATTCTCCTATTCAAGGTGGTCATGGGAATATCGAGTTTTTAGCCTATTTGCGAAAAGAAGATCACGCAATCAATCAGGTTACTTCTGAAATAGAAAAATAGTGGAGAAAAGCACATAGAGAGTTTAAAGATGAATAGAGACTTGAGAAGATTAGAAGATTTGTTACAGATTATCAAATCGGCACACAGGAAGAAATCGTTGAACACTTGAGAGAAGCAGGTATCTCTGCTACTCAAGCAACAGTCTCCCGAGATATTAAAGAATTGGGTATTGTAAAAATTCCATTGAAAGACAATACTTACATTTATGAATTACCAAAAATCAATCGTTAGAAGCTTTGCAATTGGCAGAAAATAATATTATTCATGCTGAACGCATGGGATATATGATCAATTTGCAAGTCATTCCAGGAATACTATTTTCGTCAAGAGTCAGTTGACGACCGTTTTTCTGACCAAATTTTTTAGCTGTATTGCTGATGATAATTCCATCTTGATGGTATTGAGAAGTGAAGAAACAGCCAAGGATATTTTTGAGCAAGTTAAAAATTGGTAGGATTATATGTTACTGGAAATTTCGATTAAAAATTTTTGCTATCATCGAATCAATTTCTTTTGAACTTTGAACAAGGGATGACAGTTTTAACTGGTGAAACAGGTGCGGGTAAATCAATCATTATTGATGCTATGAATATGATGTTAGGAGCTGAGCTACAACAGAAGTTATTCGTCATGGGGCTCCAAAAGCGGAAATTGAAGGTCTTTTTTCAATTGAAAGTAACTGCGTGCTAGAAGAAATTTTTGATGAACAAGGATTAGAATTGAGTGATGAAAATCATTATTCGTCGCGAAATTTTACAAAACGGTCGGAGCATCAGTCATGCCAATGGACAGATGGTTAATCTTTCAGTATTAAGGACGATTGGTCAACAGCTAGTTGATATCCATGGTCAACATGACCAAGAGGAGTTAATGCGCCCACATCGACATATCCAGATGTTGGATGAGTTTGGGATGCCTCTTTCTTTGAATTAAAAGAAGCCTATCAGATGAGCTTTGACAACTATCGTCGTATGCAAGCAAAGTCGCTTGACATCAAAAAATCAGCAAGAACATAAGGCACGAATTGAGATGTTGGAATTTCAGATGGCTGAGATTGAAGCAGCTAATTTGAAAGCTGGTGAAGATGTTACCTCAATCAAGAAAAGAGACAGACTACTGAACCATAAACATATCGCTGATACTTGACTAACGCATACAGTATGTTGGATAATGAAGAGTTTTCTAGTCTGGCAAATGTTCGTTCGGCTATGAATGATATGGAAAGTCTTGAAGAGTTTGATCAAGAGTATCGTGAGATTTCAAGTTCCCTTTCTGAATCCTATTATGTTCTAGAAGATATCACCAAGCGCTTGGAATCCATGTTGATGATTTAGATTTTTGATGGTAATCGTCTGATGCAGGTTGAAAGCCGACTAGATTTGATTCACACCATTACCCGTAAGTATGGTGGTAGTGTAGATGATGTCCTAGAATACTTTTGCCAAGATTACAGACGAATACAATCTTCTAACAGGAAATAATCTATCTTCTGAAGATATGGAAATCGAACTCAAGAAACTTGAAAAAAATCTTGTGGACCTAGCAGGTCAAGTTGCTCAAGCTCGCCATAAAATAGCGCAGGACTTAGAAGATGAAATCAAGCAAGAATTGCAAGACCTTTACATGGAGAGAACAGTTCAAGTTCGTTTTTAGTCAAGGAAAATTCAGTCGTGAAGGTAATGAGAGTGTTGAATTTACATCTCCACCAATCCTGGAGAAGATTTTTAAACCTTTCAGTAAAAAGTAGCTTCTGGTGGAGAGTTATCTCGTCTCATGTTAGCTATCAAGTCCGTCTCGTAAGGAAGGCAAGACCAGTATCGTCTTTGATGAGGTGGATACGGGAGTTTCAGGTCGTGTAGCTCAAGCCATCGCGCAAAAATTCATAAAATTGGACAGCACGGTCAAGTATTAGCTATTTCTCACCTCCGCAAGTTATTGCTGATTGCAGATTATCAGTTCTTCATCGAAAAGATTAGCAAATGAACATTCAACTGTTTCAACAGTTCGCTTTGTTAACAGTTGAAGAAAGGATTGAAGAAGTCGCTAAGATGTTGGCTGGGGAGAATGTGACAGAAGCAGCATTGACTCAAGCGAGAGAATTATTACAAAGTAAGGAGAAATAAATGACAGACTATTATGTAATTGGTGATGTCCACGGAAAAGCTGGAATGTTAGAAGATTTACTTAAAACATGGGATGGCAAGACTCAATTACTTTTTCTTGGAGATTTGATTGATAGAGGAGAAGATAGTCGCCGAGTTCTAGAAATGGTCAAGGATTTGGTAGATAAGCGAGGAGCTATCTGCTTTATCAGGAAATCATGAGTATATGTTTTTAACTTGGTTGGATAATCCTGAAGAAAGTTATGACCACTATCGTCGAAATGGCGGGGATACAACTATTAATTCTATTTTGGGGCGCCCACTGGATGCACCAGTAGATGGAGTAGCAGATGCAAAGCGTGTTGAGACAGAAGCAGCAGACTTAGTGGAGTTTATCCGTCAGATGCCTTTTGTCATTGAAACGGAAAAGTATATCTTTGTTCATGCCGGTATTGATTTGACTTTGGATGATTGGCACGATACTACTGACTATAAGAAGGTATGGCTCAGAAAACCATTTCACGAAGCAGCCAATCATACTGAAAAAAACATTGTCTTTGACATACACCAGTCTATGGTTTGTTGGATCAAAAACCTGGTACATCTGAACTTTGGATTACAGAAGACGGTAAGATTGGAATGGATGGAGGAGCTGTTTACGGTGGTGTCCTTCACTGTATTGTCTTTACCGACCAAGGTATGACTGAGCACTATTTTATCGAAAATGACGGCTTTGTTGCTGAAGATTAGTACTCCTAACAGGGTATGGTCTTGTCAAAATGTTAAAAACAATTTATAATTAATAGATACCCTGAAAGGAAGAGATGATGAACTTAGAAGAATTGAAAAAACGACAGGAGAAGATTCGTAACTTCTCCATTATCGCCCATATTGACCACGGGAAATCAACTCTAGCAGACCGCATTTTGGAAAAGACGGAGACGGTTTCAAGCCGTGAAATGCAGGCCCAACTCTTGATAGTATGGATTTAGAGCGTGAGCGTGGAATTACTATCAAAGCTTAATGTATCGAGCTTTTAATTATACGGCTAAAGATGGTGAGACCCTATATCTTCCACTTGATTGACACACCCTGGACACGTGGACTTTACCTATGAGGTTTCACGTTCCCTAGCTGCCTGTGAAGGTGCTATTTTGGTCGTTGATGCCGCCCAAGGAATTGAGGCTCAAACACTGGCAAACGTCTATCTTGCCTTGGATAATGATTTGGAAATCCTTCCAGTTATTAACAAGATTGACCTGCCTGCTGCAGACCCTGAGCGCGTGCGTACAGAAATTGAAGATGTCATTGGTCTAGACGCTAGCGAAGCAGTATTGGCTTCAGCCAAGGCGGGTATCGGTATCAGAAGAAATTCTCGAGCAAATTGTCGAAAAAGTTCCAGCCCCAACTGGTGACGTGTCAGCACCATTGAAAGCTCTGATTTTTCGACTCAGTATACGATGCCCATCGTGAGTTATCCTCCAAGTTCGTGTCATGGATGGAGTAGTCAAACCTGGTGATAAGATTCAGCTCATGAGCAATGGTAAAACCTTCGATGTAACTGAAGTCGGAATTTTCACACCCTAAAGCAGTTGGGCGTGATTTCTTGCGACGGGTGACGTTGGTTATATCATGGCTTCTATCAAGACTGTTCAGGACACACGTGTCGGTGATACAGTAACCTTGGCGACAAATCCAGCGACCGAACCACTTTCAGGATACAAGCAGATGAATCCGATGGTTTTCGCAGGTCTCTATCCAATCGAGTCTAATAAATACAATGACCTTCGTGAAGCTCTTGAAAAATTGCAACTGAATGATGCCAGCTTGCAGTTTGAACCAGAAACATCTCAGGCACTTGGATTTGGTTTCCGTTGTGGTTTCCTTGGACTTCTTCATATGGATGTTATCCAAGAACGTTTGGAACGTGAGTTTAACATCGACCTTATTATGACTGCACCATCTGTTATCTACAAGGTTAATCAGACTGATGGTGAGTCTATGGATGTGTCTAACCCATCCGAGTTTCCTGATCCTACAAAGATTGCAACTATCGAAGAACCATATGTTAAGGCACAAATCATGGTACCGCAAGAATTCGTCGGAGCAGTAATGGAAATTAGCTCAGCGCAAACGTGGGATTTTGCGTAACTATGGACTAGTATTGATGATAACCGATGTCAATGTTATCTCATCAAATTCCACTTGCTGAAATCTGTCTTTTGACTTCTTTGATAAGCTCAAATCTTCAACACGTGGTTATGCAAGTTTTGACTACGAGTTGTCAGAGTATCGTCCATCTAAGCTGGTGAAAATGGATATCCTTCTTAATGGTGATAAGGTGGATGCTCTTAGCTTTATTGTTCACAAAGACTTTGCTTATGAACGTGGGAAACTCATTGTTGATAAGCTCAAGAAAATCATCCCTCGTCAACAATTTGAAGTTCCGATTCAAGCAGCTATTGGGCACAAGATTGTGGCTCGTACTGATATCAAGGCTCTTCGTAAGAATGTACTTGCTAAGTGTTACAGTGGTGACGTTTCTCGTAAACGCAAACTCCTTGAAAAACAAAAAGCTGGTAAGAAACGCATGAAAGCCATCGGTTCTGTAGAAGTACCACAAGAAGCCTTCCTCAGCGTATTGAGTATGGATGAAGAATAGTTGAGATCTCAAGAAAAATAAGATAAATATAAAATAATGATTTTTAAGAGACTGGGTAAAAAGTCAATTTTTCTCGAAAATGAAAAATATAACGCATAGTATCAAAGGTTTTCAACACCTGATATTCATGCGTTTTCTGATTTTAAAGATTTTTGCCCACCTCTTTTTCTTAATGTTTGACAAACGCGCCAACCTCAAGTATAGCAGATTGAACTTGAATAGTATACTATAGATTCTAAAACATTTTTTAGAAATTGATTTGACTTTTCCTAATCTTTGTTCATATCTTATTTCAATCAACTATACAAGTTTGGGAATCGACATTTCTGGGCGGAAGGTTATTATGTGAGTACAGTAGGCTAATGAAGCCACAATAGGAAATATATTCAAGATTAAAGAAATTATCTAGTGGATGATTTCTTCACGAGTATAAAAATTTGAGAACGAGTAGAGCAAGATATAGCACTAGATAAATTAAGTGTGAAAGAATATAGGGATCCCTTTAGGGATAGTGGCAGTAATACTCACGCCTCTTTAAGAGGTAAGTGACGAGTAAAAGAGTAATGAGGCTTGAATAGGAAAGCCAGCGTCTTTAGGCGCTGGCTAGTTATCTGGGCTTATAGCTCTGGGACAAACCACCCGTTTAACGGATGATCATGATTTTTTGATTTTTTCAACTTTTATTATACAATAAAACCAAATAAAAAGAAAGCGGTAACAATATGCTTAAGGCAGAAAATTTTTATGTATTTTTTTATTTTTGATCGTTGTCGAAACTACAGGCTTGTTGTTGTTGAAAAGAGGTCTCGAAAATGGGTTATTTAGACACAGAAGCTATTATCCCTCGCAGTTTTTCATTTGCTTTTTACAACCTATGTTCATTCGGTTGGGTCTACTTTACAATACAATAAAAATAAATGGACGTATTTTTAGTCAGAACCTCTCAAAAAACGCATTTTCTTGCACTGATCCGTAAATGTAAAGTTATACGGATTCTGCTGAAAAAGTGATAGTTTTTCTAAGCCATGAGCAATGGAAAAGCACCAGCAGTGCGAATGCTGAGGCTTTTGCGTGGTTTAGCAGATCACGTCCGGACCAGTGGCACTTAATCATCGCCTTTCTTATCAGCCAGACAGAAGAAACTCAAATAGTTGGATCTGATGATTATGGATATGTGAAAATTCCTAAATTATGGGTTCATTTCAAAGAAAATTGAAGGTGGAGATGACATTCTAGTACTGTGATGGGACGGATGTCAATATTGTAACTCTCAATACATTTAAACTTGAGCAGTTTGGTAATAGTGAAAAGCGAACATGCAGCGCTAGAAACTGTCTCAAATTTCAACTAGCATTTATTAATCTAAACAAAAAGTCAAGAATTTTTCCAAGGTATGGGGGTCAAAATCAACTATCGGTGGCTATGAGGCCTACGTAGTAAAACTGTATTACTAAGAATGGTAAATATTTAATTATCTGGGTTTTTAAATCCGATGATGGTAAGTTTAGATATGTTTCTCTTGAAGGTGTTCCAGAGGTATTAAAAATCCTTCCAATGGTGGAAAGTTGGACCAATAAAAAAGTTAAAATCGTGAAAACAGGAGTCATTCCTGTTTTTGTTTTTACTTATCAAGAAATTTATAAAAAATATGTTTGAAATTGGCAAAATGTTTAAAACGTAAACAATAAAAATCAAACAAAATACAACAAAAACATTGACAACGGTTTCATATAATGTTATACTTATACCATAAAAGTTAAATATGAAGGAGAAAAGTCATGGGATTAGATCATTTCTTTGAAAAAGACTTAGTCTTTGCTTAGAAAGCAGATAATCAAGAGCAACTTTTCGATCAAGTTGCAAACCCTATTGGAAGAAAAAAGTTAGCCTAGAGATACCTATCTGATCGGCCTTTGATTGAACGTGAAAAATCGTTTCCCAACTGGTTTGGATATGGAGTTTTAGGGAAGGATTTGCCTAACGTAGCTATCCCTCATACTGATACTGATTCATAATCTAACTGAAAATGTTGTCGTGGTTCGTCTGGAAAAACCAGTAACATTCCACAATATGATTGCCCTGATAGGGAGTAGAAGTATCATTACTGTTCTTTATCATCAACAATTCAAGCTCAAGTCAAACAAATATTCTTGCACAGTTGATGGACTTCTTTACAGAGCAATGGTCATCTTGAAGCGCTGTCTCAAGATTAAGGAACCTGAGCCTTGTTCCAATATATCTCAGAAGCGACTGCTAATTTGTTAATAATTTTTTATAAAAACGGAGGAAATCAAATGATTAAAAATTCTTTGCAGCTTTGTGGTAGCAGGTGTTAACTCAAAGCCACCAAATTAAAAGTGCTCTTGAAGAAGAACTTTCTAACCGTGGGTACGATGTTCAATGTGATGCCGTTATGGTAAAAGATGTCAATGAAGACTTGATTAAAATGTTATGATATCTTCTACACCAATCACTGCTACTGATTTAGGGTTTTGAACCAGGTATTCCAGTTGTTGAAGCAGGACCAATCTTGTTCCGTATTCCAGCTATGAGCGCTCCAGTCTATGATAATATTGAAGCAGCTTATCAAAGAACATGGTCTCAGCTAATTATTAATTTGTAAAATATTCCATAAAAAAATAAAAGGGAGGAAAAATTATGGATATCATTATCGAACTCTAATAAGCTGTTTACAAACCTATCTTGGAAATGGGTGGACCTGATCATCATGCTGATCATTTTGACACTATTGGCTCTCACTTTTGAGTGAAATTCTCCAAAGCGCTTGAAGGTGGTATCAAACTTTGCCATCGCTCTTACTGGTATCGGTGCTATCATCGGTATGTAAATGGTGCTTTCTCGCATCACTTGCAAAATTCGTTGAAAATACTGGTATTCGAATTGAACATCACCGACGTTGGTTGAGGCTACCACTACAATCACTTGGGGTTCAGCTTGGACACTTTACTTCTTGCTTGTGATGTTGATCGTCAACATTGTCATGCTTGCAATGAAGAAAAACTGATACACTTGACGTCGATATCTTTGATATCTGGCACTTGTCTATCACAGGTCTTTTGATTAAATGGCTACGCTGACAACAATGGAGTTAATCAGGAGTTTCACTCTTCATCGCGACTGCAGCAGTTGTCCTTGTTGGGGTTCTTTCAAAATTATCAACTCTGACCTGATGAAACCAACATTTGATGACCTTCTTAACGCACCAAGTTCATCACCAATGACTTCAACTCACATGAACTACTGATGAGACCCAGTTATCATGGTTTTTGGATCAGATTTTTGATAAACCTTCCCAGGTCTTGATAAATTTTCGACTTTGACGCTGCTAAATTGAACAAGAGAATCGGTTTCGGGGATCTAAATTCTTCATCGGTTTCATCCTTGGTATCGTTATCGGTTTGATGGGTACTCCACATCCGGTTGCAGGTGTTGAAGGGCTGAAAAATGGGAATATGATTAAAGGCTGGTTGTCACTTGGTTTTGACTGCCGGTGTCTGCTTGGAGCTCTTCTCATTGATCGGTTCATGGTTCATCGCAGCCGTAGAACCACTTTCACAAGGTATTACAAACGTTGCTACTAAACGTCTTCAGGACGTAAATTCAACATCGGTCTTGACTGGCCATTTATCGCTGGTCGTTGCGAAATCTAGGGCTTGTGCCAACGTACTTGCACCAATCATGTTGGAGTCAGCTGTCTCTTTCAAATGTCGGATAATGTATCTTGCCACTTGCATGGTATCGTCAATGGGTGTAACTCCAGCTCTCTTGGTAGTTACTCGTGGTAAATTGCTCCCAGTCATGATTATCTTCGGAACACTCTTGTTGCACTCTTCCTTCTTTCAGGTATCACTTTATCGCACCATTTGCAACAGAACTTTGCTAAAGGTGTGAGGTGCCTTCCCAGAAGGTGTAAGTCAAACTCAATTGATTACTCCACTCAACTCTTGAAGGACCAATCGAAAAACTATTTGGTTGGGCAATTGGTAACGCTACAACTGGTGATATCAAAAGCTATCCTCAGCGCATTAGTATTCCTAGTATTCTACGTTGGTATCTTTACATGGTACAGAAAACAAATGATCAAACGTAATGAAGAATATGCAGCAAACGCAAAATAATTCGCTCCTAAAAATGTAAATTGTAAAAACTAGGTTGTCAGTTTCCAAGTATGGAGTCGGACAATCTAGTTTTTAGGAGAAAAATTAATGGAGGTAAACCTAGTGATTGGATACAATCAGAACAGTTAAATGTACAATTTCAGACCTTTGGAGGTGCTCTTACCTCAATAAAAGACAAGGATGGAATTGAGTACTTGTGGCAAGGAGATCCAACTTACTGGAGTGGACAAGCACCTGTTCTATTTCCAATTTGTGGATCCGTTAGAAATGATACTGTCCTATATGATCAAGAAGATGGTAGTCAAGTAAAAGGTAAAGAATTCCCACGTCATGGTCTTGTACGAAAAAGAATGGAATTAGTGGATCAAACGGATAACTCGGTTACTTTTGCTATTGAAGATGACCAAGAAATGTATGACAAATTATCCTTATCATTTTTCGCTTAGAAATAACTTATACAGTTACTGGAAAGACTATTCGTACGCAGTATCAAGTTACTAATAAGGAAACAGATAAAAATGCCATACTTTTATTGGTGGACATCCTGGTTTTAACTGTCCTTTATTTGATGATGAAGCCTATGAAGATTACTATCTTGAATTTGAAAAATCTGAAACTTGCACGGTTCCAAAACCATTCCCAGAAACAGGGATGTTGGATTTTTCAAAGATAGAGTGATCTAGCTAAAGCTCAAAAGAATTGAGATTCCAAACTACGAGTTTCTTTAGCTATGATGCTGTGACTTTAGATGAGTTAGCCTCTCGCTCTGTTTCCTTACGGTCACGTAAGCATGATAAAGGGATTAAAACTAGACTTTTGAAAGAGTTTCCAAATTTAATCGTTTGGTCAACGCTTAACAAAGGTCCTTTTCCTTGCCTTGGAACCTTGGTCAGGTTTGTCAACTTCACTCGAAGAGGGCGATCATCTAGAAGATAAGAAAAATGTTCGAATCTTAAATCCAGGTCAAAGTGATCAAATTGGTTTTCGATATAGAAATTTTCTAAAAATAAACAAAAACAAACACAAACTGTTGACTTTTTAAACAATAGTAGTATATTATGTTTAGAAAGAACAATTTGTGTTTGTTTTACAAAGATATTCTTCCAATTTATCCCAGGAGAAGTTTTAAGAGTGATTAGATGAATCATTCTTAAACTAAAATAGTCAACAAAACTACTAGTAACTATTTGGTGATGGTCATTTTCTTTCCAGAACCAAAAATTTTTACTGGTCTATTATAAAAAAGGAGTATACAATATGTCTATTGTTATTGGTGCAGATGCTGCAGGTTTGAGATTGAAAGAAGTCGTTAAAGATTTCTTGGAAAAAGAAAACTTCCACGTTGTGGATGTTACAGCTGAAGGTCAAGACTTCGTTGATGTAACTCTTGCAGTTGCTGAAGAAGTTAAGAAAGAAGAACAAAACCTTGGTATTGTCATTGATGCTTATGGTGCAGGTCCATTTATGGTTGCAACTAAAATCAAAGGAATGGTTGCTGCAGAAGTATCTGACGAACGTTCAGCTTATATGACTCGTGGTCACAACAACTCACGTATGATTACTATGGGTGCTCAACTGGTTGGTGACGAATTGGCTAAGAACATCGCTAAAGGCTTTGTAAATGGTAAGTATGACGGCGGTTGTCACCAAATCCGTGTCGACATGTTGAACAAAATGTGCTAATTTTTATATTGAAAGAAAGGTAAGATAAAAATGAATTGCAATTGGATGTGACCACATCGTAACAAATGAAAAAATGGCGGTTTCAGAATTTTTGAAATCAAAAGGACAGTGAAGTCATCGACTTTGGTACTTATGACTCACGCTCGTACACTACTGACCCAATCTTTGGTAAAAAGTTGGTGAAGCAGTAGTTAGTGGCCAAGCTGATCTTGGTGTATGTATCTGTGGTACTGGAGTAGGTATCAATAATGCTGTTAACAAGGTTCCAGGTGTTCGTTCTGCTTTTGGTTCGTGATATGACAGCAGCTTTATATGCAAAGAACAATTGAATGCCAACGTTATCGGATTTGGTGGTAAAATCACTGGTGAATTGCTTATGTGTGATATCATTGAAGCTTTCATCAATGCTGAATACAAACCATCTGAAGAAACAAAAATTGATCGCTAAAATTCAACACGTTGAAACTCATAACGATCATCAAACGGATGCCAACTTCTTTACAGAGTTCAGCTGAAAAATGGGATCGTGGTGAATACCACGACTAAGAGGTGACCTATGATTTTAATAGTCACAATGAGATCCATCCATTGATATTTCCCATCCTTTTGGATGAATTAAAAATTGACACTGTCAACCGTGTTGTAGATGTTATGAAAAACGTCTGGTGGTAAAGGTCTTAACGTTACTCGTGTCCTATCAGAATTTGGAGACTCTGTAGTCGCAACAGGGACTTGTCGGGATAGAAAACTTGGTGATTTTTAGTAGAGAAATATTGATGATAAAGCAAGCAAACGTTTCTTCTATTCAAGGTGAGAACCCGTAACTGTATCGCAATTCTACATGGAGAAAACCAAACAGAAATCCTAGAAAAAGGTCTGAGTTCAAGAAAAGTGAAGGTCAAGATTTCTGCTCTATTGAAAAGAACTTTAGAGACTGTAGAGGTAGATGGCCATTTCAGGTAGTCTACAGCAGGACTTCCAGTGGATTATTATGCTAGTCTGGTTGAACTTGCTAACCATGCTGGGAAACCTGTTGTATTGGACTGTTCAGGGCGCTGCACTTCAGGCAGTTTCTTGAATCACCACTAAACCAACAGTCATCAAACCAAATAATGAGGAATTGTCTCAGCTTCTTGAAGAGAAATTTCTAAAGACTGGATGAATTAAAAAGAAGTCCTTTGCAAGAACCACTATTTGATGGAATCGAGTGGATTATCGTTTCCTTTAGGTGCTAACGGAGCATTCGCTAAACATGGTGATACTTTCTATAAAGTAGATATTCCAAAAATCCAAGTTGTAAACTGAGTTTGGATCTGAGTGATTCTACAGTGGCAGGTATTGCTTCAGGTTCTTTTCCCATAAAGAAACGGATCAAGAACTGTTGATCAGAGGCAAAAGTCCTGGTATGCTAATGCTCAGAGAAAAATGACCGGTCATATCAATATGGCTAACTATCAAAGTCTATATGACCAATTAATTGTAAAAAGAGGTATAAAATGGTTTTTAACAGACAAAAACGCTTGTATGCGACTCTCTGATGAGAATGGTATCATCTCAGCCTTGCTGTTTGACCAACGTGGTGCTTTTGAAACGCCTTTGATGGCTCAATACCAAACAGAAGAGCCAACAGTAGCTGCAAATGGAAGAACTTAAAGTATTGGTAGCTGATGAATTGACAGAAAATACGCTCATCAATGTCTTCTTGACCCTGAATATGGACTTCCAGCAACAAAAAAGCTTTGATGAAAAAGCTGGTCTTCTCCTTGCTTGGAGAAAACTGGATACGACACAACAAGCACAAAGCGCTTGCCAGACTGCTTGGATGTTTGGTCTGCAAAACGTATCAAAGAACAAAAGTGCAGATGCTGTTAGGTTCTTGCTTTACTATGACGTAGATAGCTCGATGAACTGCAACCAACAAAACACAAGCCTACATTGAACGAATCGGTTCTGATGTGTGGCTGAAGATATTCCATTCTTCCTGGAAATTTCTTGATACGACGAGAAAAGATTGCTGATGCAGGTTCTGCAGAATACGCTAAAAGCAAAACCACATGCAAGGTTATCGGTGCTATGAAGGTCTTTCTCTGACCCACGTTTCAATCATCGATGTCTTGAAAGTGGAAGTCCAGTTAACAGGGAAATACGTTGAAGGCTCTGGCGATGGAGAAATCGTTCATACACGTGAAGAAGCAGCTGCTTTCTTCAAAGCGCAAGACGAAGCAGCTAACCTTCCAGCACATCTACTTGAGTGCAGGTGTGTCACTAAACTCTTCCAAGAAAACTCTTGTCCTTTTGCTCATGAATCAGGCGCAAACTTCAATGGCGGTGCTTTGTGGACGTGCAGCATGGGCTGGATCAGTTGGAAAGCTTACATCAAAGACGAGAAACAGCAGCTCATGATTGGTTGCGTACAACTGGATTTGAAAAACATTGACGAACTCAACAAGGTTCTTAAAACAACTGCAACTTCATGGACCGAACGTGTCCATCTTTCCCCCTTTTATGTCCTCAAAACCTAGCTAAAAAACTTTTAAAAAGGTTGTATGTAAGTTTACAAAATAAAATCATGGCATTATGTAGGTCACAAGTTATCAAAAAGGTAGTGTTACGTATGGCAATAGCATGATCACAGATGACTCAGATGTATATTTTTCTGAGTTCATTTGTGGTCACTTTTTATGCTCAGCGCAAACTTAAATAATAGGGCAAGGAGGTTGCCATGTATCGGTATTAAATCCAATGAATAACAATGTTTCTCTCGTGCGGAATAGCAAGGGAGAGGAGTTAATCGTGGTGGTAAGGGTATTTCGTCTCGGTAAGAAGAGAGATTTGATTTCTGAGATCGAGGTTGAAAAAGTTTTCGGATGAAAAGCAGAAGAGTCGCGAGAAAATTTTAGATCTTCTCCAAGCGATGTACTCGCTTGATTTTATTGACGGTCACTTTGATGAGATTATTGATAATCTTTCTATATCAATATCCTGTCCAAGAGTATCTATACGTCACTCTGACAGACCATATCTATTGTTCTTTATCAGGCTATTAGCCATGACTGCTATAAGGACAGTAACTTGCCTGACATTTCTGCCAAAATATCCAATCGCTTTTCAGATTGCACAAGAAGCTTTGAAATTTATCGTCAAAAACTGCGGAAAATTTTCCTGAAGACGAAATCATTCGTATCGCTTATCATTTCATCAACGCCGAAGGTGAGAATGAGTCGAAAGTTGTTGAGTCAATTGATAAGAAAGAAATTTTAAAGAGGGTCGAAAGCGTTTTTCTGAGTTATAAAATCCAGCGAACACCTGAAAATAATAGTTTACGACCGCTTTATGATTCATCTAAATTATTTTTGGATTATCTGGATCGTAGTCGCGATGATAATCAGTCCTTGCTCGATATGGAAGAACATATAAAGAATACCTATCCAGAAGCATCTCGAGATTAGTAGCAAAATTTATGAGGTCATTGCTCAGGAAACTAGTCTTGACCTCTACAAGAGTGAACGAGTTTATCTTGTTCTACATCCAACGTTTATTGTCATAACGTACTAAAAATTATATAGGAGAAATTCCATCATGAATAGAAGAAGTAACATTGTTAGGTTTTGAGATTGTTGCCTATGCGTTGGCGATGCTCGTTCAAAACATTGGAAGCTTTGAAGGCTGCTGAAGCTGGTGATTTTTGCGAAAGCGGATAGCTGAGTTGAGTAAAGCTGGTAGCTGTATCGCTAAAGCACACCAATACGCGCAAACTAGTCTTTTAACCAAGGAGAGCTGCTGGTGATGATTTGGCTATAGCGTGACCATGATGGATGGCCAAGATCACCTGATGACAACAATCTTGCTAAAAGATTTGATGCAGTCACTTAATTGAACTTTATAAAAGAGGAGCTAAAATAATGAATAAGTTAATTGCCTATCGAGAAAAGGAAAGCCTTTCTTTGAAAAACTATCTCGAAATATCTATCTGCGTAGCTATTCGTGATGGATTTATCGCAGGAATGCCAGTCATCCTCTATTTCTCAAGTATTTTTATCTTGATTGCTTTGTACCAAACTCTTGGGGCTTTCAAAATGGTCTGATGAGTAGTAGCACTTTTTGATGAACCCTCACAGCTACTCTATGGGAATTCTAGCAGTCTTGCGTTAGCTGGTACGACTGCTACAATCATTAACAGACTCTGTTAACCGTGGCATGGAAAACCAACAAATCAACTATATGTCAACGCTATCTGGCGGCTATTGTTGGATTATTGATGCTGGCAGTTGATCCAATTGAGGTGGCTTTTGGCAACTGGTTTCCTTGGATACCAAGGTTTGCTTTCAGCCTTCTGGCAGCTTTTGTAACTGTAGCTATCTATAAGGTCTGTGAAGAACAACAGTTACTACATTCGCATGACCTGACGAAGTTCCACCGAGATATCTCAGCAAGTCTTTAAAAGACGTTATTCCGTTTACGCTTTCAGTTGTTTCTCTTTATGCTCTTGACTTGCTCGCTCGTCAATTTGTTGGTGCAAGCGTTGCAGAATCAATTGGTAAATTCTTTGCTCATTATTCTCTGCTAGCGGACGGTTATACTTGGTATTACCATCATCTTGGTGCTTTTGCGCTTCTTCTGGTTTTGTCGGTGACTCACGGTCAGCCCTATCGTTGAACCTGCCATTGCAGCGATCACTTATGCAAATGCCGAAGTCAACGTGAACCTCTTCAACAAGGTATGCACGCTGATAAGATCCTACATCTGGTACACAAAATGTTTATCGTCACTATGGGTGGTAGCAGAGCAACTCTTGTAGTTCCATTCATGTTTATGTGGTTGTAAAGTCTAAGCGTAACCGTGCCATCGGACGCGCTATCAGTGGTTCCTACATTCTTCGGTGTAAACGAACCAATCCTTGTTTCGGTGTACCACTTGTTTTGAAACCCAATCTTCTTTATTCCATTTATCTGCTCACTGCAAAACGTTTGGATTTTCAAATTCTTTATCGAAACACTCGGCATGAGACTCATTTACTGCTAGCCATGCAGCGTTACTCCTGGACCTTGGGATCTGTCAACTTGGTACAAACTTCCAGTTCTTGTCATTTGCTCTTGCAGCATTGTTAATCGTAGCAGATATGTTATCTACTATCCATTCCTCAAGGTTTATGACGAACAAATTCTTGAGAAGAACGTTCAGTCAAAAGCTAATCGATGAATTAAAAGAAAAGTTGTAGCAACTTCAACACTGCAAAAGCAGATGCTATTCTTGAGAAAGCGAGAGTGTGAAGCAGCACAAAAATAAAAATCACTGAAGAAACATAAATGTCCTCGTTGCTCTGTGCTGTGTGGAGGACAAGTGTCTCCTTGCAAATCGCTGAACAAGGCAGCTGGAGTACAATGTTCCTGTGAAAGCAGCAGCAGGTGGCTATGCGTGCTCACTCGTGAAATGTTGCCAGAGTTTGATCTTGTTCTCCTAGCTCCTCAGTTGCTTCAAACTTTGAAGACATGGAAAGCAGAAACAGATAAACTCGGTATTAAACTTGCTAAGACAGAAGGCGCTCAATACATCAAATTAACTCGTGATGGAAAAGGTGCTCTTGCAGTTCGGGTAGCTCATCTGATTAACGATAGGGACTAGAAATAGTCTCTATCGTTAGGAAATCGCTATGGCGAATTTCTAATCGTTTTGATAATTCGTCGGTAAAAAGATATACCTCTGTCAGTCACTCATGTACATACAGAAGTGGAGATGGAGAAGGATGGCTCACTGACTCTCCTCCTCACTTTTAGTTTATTTTCAAAATCAAGAAATAATGGTAGATGACAAAAAGCACTTCCAAAAAGACTTTATTTTCGGTGGCGCAACAGCTGCCTATCAAGCAGAAGGTGCTACATACAGATGGAAAAAGGACCAGTTGCGTGTGGATAAACTATCTTGAAGATAACTGCTGTACACTGCCGAACCAGCCAGTGATTTTACAATCGATACCCAGTTGACCTTAAGCTAGCAGAAGAGTATGGTGTCAATGAATTCGAATTTCATTGCTTGGTCATCGTATTTTTCCCGACTGGTTACGTGCAAGTAAATGCTAAAGGGGTCGAGTGCCATCATAATCTATTTGCAGAGTGTCACAAAACGTCACGTTGAGCCCTTGTAACTCTTCGTCACTTTGATCACACCCTCAGAAGTTCTCCACTCAAATGGAGATTTCTTAAAACCGTGAAAATATTGAACAGCTTGTAGACTACGCGGCTTTCTGTTTGAAGAATTCCCAGAAGTAAACTATTGGACAACCTTTAATGAAATTGGACCAATCGGTGATGGTCAATAGCTGGTTGGTAAATTCTCCACCGGAATTCAGTACGACTTGCCAAAAGTTTTCAACTCGCACCACAATATGATGGTTTCTCATGCGCAGTGTAAGCTTATATAAAGATAAAGAGTTATAAAAGGTGAAATTGGGGTTGTCTCGCTCTGCCTCAAAGTATCCTCTAGATCCTAGAAAATCCTGCAGATGTTATTGCGGCAGAGTTGGAGGACATTATCCACAATAAATTTATCTTGGATGCAACTTATCTGGTCACTATCCTGATAAGAGCGTGGCAAGGGTAGGCCATCTTTAGCTGCTAATGGTGGTAGCTTGGATCTTCGTGAAGAAGATTTTACAGCGCCAGTAGCTGCAAAGAAAGACTTGAATGATTTTCAGGCATCAATCACTATGAGTGACTGGATGGAAGCATTTGATGGAGAAACTGAAATTATCCATAATGGTAAGGGTGAGAAAGAGCTCTAAATACCAAATCAAAGGTGTTGGTCGTCGTAGCTCCTGATTATGTACTACGTACAGAGCTGGTTGGATTATCTACCCTCAGGTTTTAGTAGGACCAAATCATGCGTGTGAAGAAAGATTATCCAACTACAAGAAGATTTACATCACTGAAAATGGTCTAGGGTATAAAGATGAGTTCGTTGATAACACTGTTTTATGATGATGGCCGTATTGATTATGTCAAACAACACTTAGAGGTCTTATCTGATGCGATTGCTGATGGTGCAAACGTCAGGATACTTCATCTGGTCGATTGATGGACGTCTTCTCATGGTCAAACGGTTATGAAAACGTTACGGTCTCTTCTATGTAGACTTTGAAACTCAAGAACGTTATCCTAAGAAATCAGCTCACTGGTACAAAAACTAGCTGGAGACCCAAGTGATTGAATAGTACAACTAGTTATTAGGTATAGAATTTAAGCGAGGAAGAGTTTATACCAAAGATTTTATCAAATCAATCTATGAAAAAGTTTATATTATTAACTTTGAGCTTGTTTGCTCTCATGTACCATCCTTTGACCAAGGAGCAACTTGCAAGTCTTGGAAAATGGTATGTCTCGACGGGTAAGGAGTGGATTTGTCATTCAGACTATGAATTTGGAAGAATTTCAAAAAGCTATTTTTAAATTTTGTCAACGTAGAAGATAAGGATAACATTTCTGTGTTTCGGATTTTGTGCCATTTCATCACTAAAATATTATAAAGAGGAATCTATCTCATACTAGGGATATTCTCTCTTTTATCTACTTTTACCAAAATGCAAAGTACATTTTCTTGACAGATCATATGATATAGGGTAAAATCTTAACTAGTTAAATAACTGGTTAATTACATAAAGAGGTAACTCACTCGCTCAAATCTTGTTTGGAAATATAGAAAATAGGAGGAGTTTTAAAAGTGAGTTATTTTTCTAAATAGATATTAACCAGTTAAGGAAGTCCTTTAGGAAAAAGTGTAGTTCTTCTTAACGAATAAATGAAATAGAAAAAGTGTATTAAGATGAAAATCAATAAAAATATGTTCTTGGTTCCGTAGCTCTTTTAGCCTTAAAGCCTTTCAGAGTTATGAATTGGGGCGTTTCGAAACGGTACAGACTAGCAAAGAGTCTAATCGTGTGATCTTTATATAGAAGGGAATCAGGCTAGTAGCTAGACTCGAAAATCTGACGCCAGATGAGGTTAGTCAGCGAGAAGGTATTAAGCTGAGACAGATTGTCGTTAAGATTACCGATCGAAGGCTACGTAACTCACATGGGGACCATTATCATTACTTTAATGGCAAGTTCCTTATGATGCTATTATTAGCGAGAACTCTTGATGAAGGATCTGAATTATCAACTTCGAAATGAGGATATTGTCAGCGAAGTCAAGGATGGTTATGTCATTAAGGTTGATGGTCCGCTATGATGTACCTCAAAGATGCATCCCATTCAGAGAATATTCGTGGTAAGGATGAGATCAATCGTCAGAAGCAGAACACGGACATGGTAGTGGAACAAAGTTAGTAATGAAGTGCTCCTAGCAAGGGCTCAGGGACGTTATATCAACGGATGACGGCTATGTTTTAATGCAAGTGATATTATTGAGGATACTGGCGATGCTTACATCAGTTCCACATGGCAATCATTTCCACTATATTCCTAAGAGTGACTTATCATGCAAATTAGTTCAACTGCTGCTCAGGCCTTTTTATCTGAGTAAGGTGGTCAGTGGGTGGGTGGAATATCGTTCAAGCAGAGGAGAAACAAGATCTAGTGTGAGAACAGATCAATCTGAGACACCATCAAAATCCTGCAACAATTCTGAAAGTCAAGTGGTTAGCTAATCTCCTTCAAAAATTATGCCATAGTAACATCTGCCAGATCAGATGGTTTGATCCTTCGACCCTACCCAAATTACAGACAGCCGTCGGTGTGGTGCCTGTTGGGGATCATTCCATTTCATTCCGTGATCATAGTGTCATAGCTGGAGATTGGCTCCAGGAGTCACAGTTGGGTCAATGATTAGTCATGCTGATAGTCCGAAACCAAACGGTTCTGAGAGCCAAGGTTCAACCATTGAGCCAAACTTTAATCTCAATGCGCCGCGCCGGATCGGGGAACTGGGAGGGCCTATACAACGGATGATGGGTGTCTTTGAGTCCGACAGATGTGATTGAAAGGGCTGGGGAGACAGCACATTTGTACTGCCCACGGCAATCATTTCCACTATATCCCTAAGGTAGTTGTCAGCAGGAGAAGAGATGTACGCCCAAACAATGGAGATAAACCGGCGCACATTCCTCACCTATAAGTTCAAGTAAACCAAGTAGCGTAATTCGTAGCTCAACAAGTTTGACAGAGACTCCAATCAGCTAGTCACGCAACTTATCATCAAAATCAAGGAAGAACATTTCAACACTTTTAAGTGGATTATGCAAAACCTTTAATCAGGACATACCATGTGTGGGATCGGATGGTCTAGTCTTTGATCCGGCACCGATCATCAAGCAATGCCAGATGGTGTCATGATTGCCTCACGGAGACCATTATCCTTTGTTCACTTGTTCACAAATGTCTGATTTAGAGCAGAGATTGCAAGAATAAGTTCCGTTAAAGGGCAAGATGGATTAGAGCAGGGTGTACAGATATTAGGCAACTGGCATCAAAAGTAGTTCATAGGTTCTTGGGACAATCAAGCAATCAAAGCTTATGGAAAAGGTTTGGATGGTAGGCAACCATGATACAGGCAGTGGATGTATTACCAAGGATTCCATCCGATTCTGGTGATCGTCAGATATTATTGTGCCAAACGGAATCATTTCCATTATATGGGATATGGTGGTCAAGACAATTCAGATTGGATAGAAGTTGCCAAATGGATTCAAGAAACTGGTAAAATCAGATTCCATCAATTTCTTTAATACACTCTCAGATGAGGAGAAAGATAGTTTGATTATAAAGTAACCATCAAAATTTCAAAATAATGAAGTTGGTTATATAATTAATGGAAGATGGTAAGATTATTTTTAATGCGTGGAAGACTCGATCTTATCAAATGGCTTTTTTTCTGAGGCAAGGAACTAGTGGCCAAGGATAAAGATAATTATCGTTGTGATGTTGTAGAGAACAGGAATTAGAGCCAAGGATTGGCTGATGTCTCTGGCGCCTGTGCATGCAATGATACTATGATGCTGGAGGTTCGTTCATTCACACGATCATGTTCGTTGTGCTTGTGATGGCCGGTTAGAATGGTGAACGATAGCAGCAATAAGGTATGTGATGCAACGTCTGATTAGATCCTGGGAGTTTGGTCAAAACCAGGTCAGCAGTGATGCTGGATCTGGTGTGCTAGTATGGCTCCTCTTGAAATCGTGCCGGAATGCCAGGATTAACCGGAATTATCCATTCTACGGAAAATTACAGAAAGCATAAGAAGGCAAATTGCAACTCCTGATGGATATATTTTTGATCCGAAAGATGTGTTAGCAAAAACCTGTATGGGAAGAAGACCGATCATTCAGTATTCAGGCGGAGGTGGTTCATTGAGGTATCACTTCAAAATCGACATCCAGAGTGGGGTGGAAGAAGCACAAGACAACAGCAAGATAGAGATCAAGGCTGGGGCGATCTGCATCTCATCAAGATTAGATTGGTTCAAGGCAATTGCTGAAGATGGTGATGGGAGATAATGCTGCATGGATGAAAGTGGGAACAGCCAGAGGGAAATACAGGGGAGATGGACTGTTGTGGCAGGATTCATTGGAAGAATAAAGAATGCCAAGAAGAAAACGATGGTTACCAGACTATGGGTTGAGATAAAGTAACTAAATGAGACATATAGAAAAGGATTAGCAGAAAATTGCCCGATCGATCCTGAGTTTCCTAATTTTGTCTGCGAGGGGTTCAAGTTTACCACCCAATCAGATGGTGCAGTAGTGATGCTATGAGCTGTAGGGCACTAAAACAAATAAAACCTTCAAAGATTGCTGTGGTTGGCAATCTATTCAGAGGATATTGTTCGATTTTTGATTGAATAATATCCTTTTCTTCTCATTATGGAATTTGCTGTCTTAAAAATGAGATCAAGGAGTTCTAAAACAAAGTAAAAGGTCAAATGATAAAATAACGTGAGAACTGATGGTGAGAATCTAGTTCTCACTTTTTCATGCAAAATGTGAGAAAATATTGACATTTGAGCGTGAGTGAAATGTTTACTGGATGATTCGATGGTTAAATACTGGACTTTAAGGGTTGTTGTATGAGAAAAGAAAAGTATCCTATGAAGCATGCTTGCCTTCTTTGCTCTTACCATGGGAACATGCGGACAAAAAGACCAGATCAAGACAAGAGTGACAGTGAAACTAAAGGGATGAAAGAGTGTGACCCGAGTTTTATCTATCCTATACTATGCTCAGATCAAGAAGTTTCAGGTGATCTAAATGATGTTCGGATGATTCAGTCTAGTTCTGGTATGCATTCCAGCGCTGAGACCTTCTGCAAATGATATTGCGGCCATCTATGATGCCGATGTTTTATGTATCATTCTCTCATACACTGGGTGCGTGGGCAGGAAGTTTGAGATCAAACCTGCATATCAAGAGTATAAAGAGTCTTAGACAGCAGCAGAATTGCGGCCTTGGAGCGCATTTGCACAGCCCAGAATGATCTGCAGGCTGGGAGATGGGATTGATGGAAAACCTTGTAGAGGTCCTCATGCTTGGTTTAGATCCTGAAAAGTTGCTGAAGAAGCTGGATGTGCTGATAGGATTGTCAGGAGATTAGACAGCGCCAACAGAGGATACCTAATCAGAAAAATGCACAAAGAAGTTTAGTGCTCAAAACTCATGATTTGCAACCAAAGAAATACCTGTAGCAATCTTTGAAAAGGCTAGTCAAAGAGAGACATTTGCACTTCACACAGCTCATGTTGGCGAACGAGTTTGGACTAAGTGATCGGATTGCAGGAATATCTCTGATCAGGAGACCAGGTCAAGACAATTGACTGAAATCCAGGAATTTGTAAAGACTTATAAGGTCAAGGAAACCATCTTTACAGAGAGCAATACATCATCTGGGTGGCAGTCTGCACTTGTCAAATCAACAGAGTGTGGGTCTGTGCATCCCTCAATCCTTTCATGCAGGCCACACAAAATGACAGATCCTTACGTAAAATCCTAAGAAAATATTGCTCTCGGCACGAGAGTGAAATGAGGAGTTCTTGAGATGTCATAAAATATCTAGCGGGATCTGCAAGTGGTCCTTGCCTTAAGTGTCTGTGTATCATGCTGTAGTCAACATCAAGCACCTGAGAAAAAGATGACAACCGTGTGTCCTACGTTTGATGGTGAGAGTCTGGAAGCTAAAAGAATGAGAGCTCTGAGGCACAGACCAGGTTAGCAGAAGGAGCGCATAGAAGCTGAGACAGTTGTTGCACCAAAATCACTGATCAAGGGTATGTGACTTCCACGGTGACTCATTTCCAGTACTATATAATGGCAAGGTTCATATGATGCTATCTTTAGTGAGAAGAACTGGGTCACTGAGAAAGATCCGAGACTACCAGTTGCGTGATCAGATATTGTCCAATGTGAGATTAAAGGTGGCTATCAATCAGTAAGTGGATGGCAAATACTAATGTCTATCTAAAAGATGCAAGTCATGCTGAGTAATGTCCGTGCCAAGATTCCGATCGAACAACAAAAACAGAACACACATCCAGATAGTGGTAGTGCAAAGTGAGGAAAGTTCTTGCTGCCAGACGCACTAGGTCGATATACAACAACGGATGATGGTTATGTCTTTAATGCTGGATATTATTGAAGATACAGATGCTTATATCGTTTCCTCACGGTGGGCATTATCACTACGTTCAAGGGTGCCTATCTTCTGGTGAATTAAGCAGCAGCTCAAAGCCTATCTAGCTGGAAGAGGAAGTCAAGCTGAAGCCTAACGGATTCTCGAGCGATCCAAAGTGTGACACCAAGTTCTACTCAAGCCGATGGCCCGAAAGCAACCACAAGCATCAGTAGATCAAGAGGATAGCCTCCAGAAAGTCTTCTGACTCAGTTATATAGCACTTTCTGGTTAAGTCAACGCTATCAAAGAAATCTGATGGTTTGGTATTTGGCCAGCTTCAGTTACCAGTCGAACTGCATCAGGAGTTGCGATTCACGGCGAAGTCACTGCCATTTCGTTCTTATGGTGGTAATAATGTAACTGGAGCAAAAATTGCTCGTTTGATGCCACTTGGCGATTTCAACACTAACAAAACCGTTAGAAATCAAAATAAAACCAACAGTTCAACGTGACCATAGAAATGCAACAAATAAGAACCATCATGAGGATGAACATGATCATGGCTGCCGCTGGGCGTGTGATTAGAGATGAGCAAGGGTTTGTAGTTTCACATGGGGATCCATGCCCTATTTCTCAAAGATTTGTCAACAGAACAGATAAAGGGGCAGCTGGGAGTGTTTGCGTGGTCATGTGAACAGAGTTCAAGATAATCCTGGCACTCCATAAGAGAGGATGAAGCAGAGCACAGGCATCCGAGAGATGAACATGATCATGAGCACGCGGCTGGGCAGGTGATTGGGATGACAGGTTTGTGGTTTCACGTGGAGTCCGCGCACTGTTTCTTTAAAAGGATTTGTCAACCCAGACGGATAAAGGGCAGCGCAAGGAGCATTTGCATAAGGCACCGTGGGCCAGATCCTGTAAAACCTCTTGCCAGGACTGTGAGATTTTCTCCTCGAGGGATGCCAGCTGAGGTAAAGAAAAGATGAAACCCATAATCTAAAGGCCTGTAATTGTTTCCTTGGAAGCTATCCAGATTTCAAATGGATTCTGCTGTTGGGAAATCAGGCCAGGGCTTATGTTAACTCACATTCCACATATGCAGTTCGAAAAGAACCGTTCGTATTCCGCTTCAAACTGGGATACAGAACCGATTTCCTAAACGAACTCTATGACTGCTTTACGTGATGGTGTTTCTCATACCAAACACAGGTTGAAAATGTTGGCTTTGTTATCCCTCATGGAGACCAGCCATTACATCAAGGTTCAAACTAAAGGTTATGGAAATTAACTGAAACATGGATTCTGCTTATGATCCAACTACCAGCGAGGGTGCTGGCTGGTGAGCTACTGTTCAAAATAAGGTTGATCTGACACAGCAGAAGGAAGTCATGAAGTTTACAAGGATAAACCAGTTCAGCAAGACAAATTAGGCTTGCAGCAGGACAGATTCTCTGAAAATGTAGAAGAAGCTCTCCATAAACTCTCAGCTGGATTTATCTGGCTGCTTTGAATCTCTTTGACAAGCAGGTACATCCACGTTGACTCTGGTGTAAAACCAACAGAAATCAGTCCTTTGAACCAAAATATCAAGCTTTGAGTGGATAAAATTAATACGCAGATACGGATGTATGGACTTCGAAGAAAGGATCTCTTGGCTCAACTCAGAAAATAAATCAACTCAGATAAAGCTAGTTTAGATGCTGTTGAAGCTAAACTAAACCATAGGACTAGTGATCATCTGGGTTACAACAGTCAGTACATTAAGTATTTCTATCAACATCTAATCGGATGGTCGTTTAAATGACACTCTTGAAATAGGGTTGCCAACAACTGGACCCTTGTCAGTCTGAAGTCTTCTAAAGGCGAGCAAACAAACTCTTCACAAGTCTGTCAAACAAGGTGGGGTGGAAGAGCGGTGAGATAGTCCTGTTTGCTCCATAAATGACAAACGATCCTGGACATAACAGAAAAATTGGATGGTCATGGTGCTAAACGGCAGTCTATGGAATTTTAAGAAGGTTTGGCCATGATGATGTGAAGCCTGGGAACAAAGCAATCATGTTGGAAAAGGTCAAGTAGAAGAACTTCAACCAGCAACAAAAAGCTGGGGTGTAGTTCAAGAGTCAAAGAGGAGTTAAAGCTTCACTTATGACAAGTTAAAATCTGAAAGCTACTCTAGATAAAGACGATGCAGACCTTGATGGGTCAACACGGAGTCAAGATCTTCTAAGAGCGTATTTCACAAACCATTCAGAATGAACCGTGAGAATGTCAGCAAGACCAGAGGTTTTGGTTCTCTGAAACTATCAATGAGTTATCATTGCCCTTCATGCTTATTTAAGAAGGATATTAGTGGTTCTGGTCGCTGACACCTTGATGAAGCTAGATTGCGGCCAGGCAAGGACAAACCAAAATCTTCTGATGGCATCAAGGGGGTCGTTTATTGAATAGGAGTTACAGTCAAGATCAGAATGACTGGAGCTGGCTGGGGAGACAGTAGTACAGAACAGACGATGGGCTCATTGGGGTCAGAACCCAGCTCACTGCAGCTGGGCTCTCCAGAACAAGGAGGAAGAAGTGTGTGGAGATAATGAGTTCGGACGGCTACCGTTAGTCAAAGTGAGCCTGAGTAAAGGGGTCAGGGTTACCGATCCTGGTCTTCTCAAGCTTCTGATCCCAATGGTGTCAGGCTGCACGTTTCATTGTTTTGTGGACTATTCAAACGACCATGCATGTTCACCTGTGAAGATGTTGGCGTTGTGGAATTCCCACAAAATTAGAGACAATCTGTTCCTCCAGATCAGTTCGATAATTGGTGGTCTAAGGCTTCATAGCTAGCTGGCAATGATTCTGGTGTATCACTGGTGACTACTCATGTTAGTACTGGTCTGTCAGGATTAAAATGCTGATCCTACCAAGTTCTTGGTTCATCTTATCAATAATGACATGGCAACTGCAAGGGTTCTTTTCAGAGTCTGAGATGATGCTGTGGCGCCTCAACACCACCGTTACATCCATGAGGATGGTGAGATCATGGTACCCCAGTCAGCTCGGGTCAGTCTGCTGGGGTTGGATTGTGGAAGTCAATCTGGTGGAGGCATTAACCATTTAGCAGCTGGCTGTTCCTGGGTGGACATTACGACCTTGGAGTGAAGTTCTGCACCAGCAACGGAGAAAGTTCATGTTACAGTTCCCAAGAGGTCCACCATCAACTGTATAAGCCCAGAGTCAACATTGAGTCCTCACATCAAATTTGTGGCACCAACTGATTTCTTCATCGGACCAAAACCGGCACAGATTTCACAGTGTTAATCTCAGGATAGCAATCAAGTATTCCGATAGCTGTCCAGTTTCAAGTACCAGATTTATCATCAGCCCGAGAAGGTCAGTTCATCTAGTAATTAATTAAGGTTTGGCGGGATGTTTCTCTAAGCTCTTGAAATCCAGCTGGATCTAGTTTGAAACCAGGTTCCCAGAAGCAGTAACGCCACCATCGCAATTTTCAGTAACGCGGGTTAACACCAGCTGGCATTAAGTCAGCTGTGTCCATGTGAGGATAAAACCAATCTTACAGGTCAAATAGGATCGTTAGCTGGAAGGTACCAGTGTAAAACCGTTTGGTGAATGGTAGACGTTTTGCAAATAACGCGTTTCATCTCAGGGATGGGGGACATTGGTTGCCAGAAGTCTGCTTTTGACTTCAAAATTACTTAGATTGTGGTGGTTTAGGATATTTCGTCAGGACAGTGTTGACAACCTCGAGTCAAAAACGCTCAACAATGTTTGATATTTCATCGTAACTCCTTTTCCTTCTTTTAAAACCATTGTATCATGAAAGAAGAAAAACAAAAAGTCAGAGATAAAAATACTTAATGGCGTTTACTTACACCCACTGGTAGTAATAAGATAATCAAAATAATCTGGGGATGCAAATGAAAAGGCGATTTAATGATGACGTTTGGTTCCGCAGAGATTACCTTTGGAAGGGTGTGCGACTTTTGCCAGCATTCGTCAAGTGGGTTCAGATATCAAGATCACAGGATTCAAACCTCTATGATAATTATGTTCAGACTGGAACTCCATACAAAAATTACCCGTGAAGAAGTTGCATGGCAAATGGGTTAGAATGGATATGGTGTCTGTTTGCCAATGATTTTTCTATTGCTTTTATTCCAGGATATAGTTCCGGCAGATGGGAAGCGGATGGAATTGAAGAAGTGTATTTGTGATTTTGAACCACACTATTCCTTTACTCTGTCCTTGGGGTGCAAGAAAAGTTTCTGGAAAACAAACAAGTTCAGTTTTAGTTAATGAGGACACAATTATCAGGAAAAACACTATTAAACTGTGGACAGCTAAAATTGCTAAGATTTTAAAAGAAAATTGAAACAGGATAACTTCAAAGTCATCTTTTCTACCCACAGTGTCTTATTTGCCTTGGTTTGGTGATCCTATCGACCGGATTTTCGAAACTGTAGGATTAATTGCTGGGGAAATTAGACTTGAGAACCAGACGATAATACCAACCTTGGCGGGGCAGAGTGATATTGGTATTCCTTGGATTAAAATGGATGTGATGGGATATCTTGGGGCCTGGAAGGAGACATCAGACGTTATATTTTTTGTGCCTGTAGTTTTATCAATTGAGGGCATATTGGTGTTGTTTGACAACGTTAATGGGATGTAGAAACATGTCAGAGATTGGTGAACTACCATCGTCACCAATGCCAAATACAGATTCTCGTTGATTGATTACTTGTGAGTCAGTATTATCGCTAATGAACCTGGAGATTCCTCCCAGAAGGAAGAGGCAGTGGATGGTCCTTCGGAAGGAAACTAAGATATTTAGATGAGATCTAAGACCTAAAATGTGGAAATTTGTTAAAAATTAATTAGGGAAAAAGGTCGTAGAAATGTCAAGATGCCTTAAATCAAAAATACTTAAACTGGCAAATTACTAAAGACTAAGTGAAAATAGAAAGAACTGGTAATTTGTTTCAAATATCAGCTAAGGCAGGATGCCAAGAAAATTGGGACAAAATCGATAGACAAAAGGAAGC
>BNJU01002683.1_pt1 | contig 47088 bp, 54 predicted proteins | sample 8539281 | NCBI WGS metagenome assembly BNJU01 (sample SAMD00202456, study PRJDB9452) | human saliva metagenome | isolation source: human saliva | place: Japan
AGGGATGCGCGCCTCGCCCAGCGCCCTTCGGGGCGACGATGCAGCGAAAATCAACGGAGTCAGTCATGTGTCCAGGATAACAGAGACGCTCCTGCCCAGATATAAAGAACCCCTGGGGAACCAGAGTTCCTCGGGGCTTTGAGACGGAAGCCGTCAGCGTGTCTCGCGGTGCGCCGTCGACTTGTGGCAGCGCGGGCAGTACTTCGCCAGCTCGAGACGATCCGGCGTGTTACGACGGTTCTTCTTGGTGATGTAGTTGCGCTCCTTGCACTCCGAGCAGGCCAGAGTGATCTTGGGGCGAACGTCCTGGGACTTGCTTGCCACGGTTGTTTCCCTCGCTTAGTTTCGTCGCTCGCGCGACCTGTCGGATCAAAGAATTGGTAGCGGGGGCGGGGCTCGAACCCGCGACCTCACGATTATGAGTCGTGCGCTCTGACCAGCTGAGCTACCCCGCCGCCGGAAGCGGATAAATCCGCGACCGGAGCCCCGAAAGGGAATCGAACCCTTGACCTTCTCCTTACCATGGAGACGCTCTGCCTACTGAGCTATCGGGGCAACGCCGGAAAGCCTATCTCATCTCCGAGCGCCGAAGCAATCCCGGAGCCTGAGAATGACATCACAGGCGTTACTCACTGAAACCAGCGAGTGGTGGCAGGTGAGGGATTCGAACCCCCGAAGCACGAAGCGTCTGATTTACAGTCAGATCCATTTGGCCGCTTTGGTAACCTGCCGTGCGCCGCTCTCGCGGTGCCGTGAAAGAATAGCATTAAAATGATGCCGAGCGCCAATCGGAACGACAATTGGCGCAATTCCAACGAAAGGTGCACCCATGGCAGACTCCTCCTTCGACGTTGTCTCCAAGCTCGACCGCCAGGAGGTCGACAACGCTGTCAACCAGACCGCCAAGGAGATCGCCAACCGCTACGACTTCCGCGGCGTGGATGCCGCCATCTCGCTCAGCGGTGACACGATCGCGATGGAGGCAAACTCCGCCTCCCGCGTGATGGCAATCCTCGACGTCCTGCAGTCCAAGCTGATCCGCCGCGGCCTGTCACTGAAGGTTCTGGACTACAAGGACCGCGAGCCCAAGGCCTCCGGCAAGCTCTTCAAGCTCGTCTGCCCCCTCAAGGAAGGCATCCCCCAGGACACCGCGAAGAAAAATCTCGAAGCTCATCCGCGAGGAAGGCCCCAAGGGCGTCAAGGCCCAGATCCAGGGTGACGAACTTCGCGTTTCCTCCAAGTCCCGCGACGACCTGCAGGCCGTCATCGCGCTCCTCAAGACCCCAAGGGCGAGGAGCTGGACGTCGCACTCCAGTTCGTGAACTACCGCTGACCAACGCGTGACGTGGGGCGGGCGGCCGGATGATTCCGGCCGCCCGCCCCACGTTACAACAAACCTAATAGCCCGCGATTTTCTCCAGCCGCGCAATGCGCTGCTCCATCGGCGGGTGCGTCGAAAACATACGCATGAGGGACTGCCCCCGGAAGGGGTTCGCGATCATCATCGCGGCCACGTTGCGCGTGCGCGGGGTATCCTCCATCGGGCGCCGATCCGTCGCCATCTCCAACTTACGCAGAGCCGACGCCAGAGCCAGCGGATCCTGCGTCAACATCGCTCCATCCTCATCCGCGTCGAACTCACGCGTCCGCGACAGCGAGAACTGGATCAGCATCGACGCAAAAGGCGCGAGCAAGCTGAGAACCAGCATGCCCACAAACCCCATGCCGCCGCTACCGTCACGTCCGTTACGGCCACCAAAGAACATGAAAAACTGCGCAACCGACGCGATGACCCCACCCATCGCCGCAGCAACGGACGTCGTCAGAATGTCGCGGTTATAGACATGCATCAGCTCGTGTCCCAGCACTCCACGCAGCTCACGCTCATTGAGAATAGCCAGGATGCCCTCCGTGCAGCACACAGCCGCATTGTTCGGATTACGCCCCGTCGCAAAAGCATTCGGCGTGGGCGACGGCGCCACCCAGATCGACGGCATCGGCTGCTGTGCGCGCGCCGCCAACTCACGAACGATCGCATACAGCTGCGGGTACTGCGCCTCCGTCACCCGGTACGCACCCATCGACCTCAGCGCAATCGTCGCAGAATTCCAATACGAATAAGCCGTCTGCGCCAATCCCAGCGCCGCAAACGCAAACAACCACACGGCACGCCCCTGTACCCGCAGCGATCATCGCGCCAATAGCGAGCAGCAACGCCCACATGCCTCCCAGCAGGAGCGTCGTCTTCAGACCATTGTGATAGTTGCGATGCACCATGCAGGCGATCCTATGGGGGTTACCTGAGAAGCTGCTGAGAACCAGCCGAAGCTCCAATGGGAAACAACGACCCCAACCCTGCAGTCACAGGACACATCGAGGTGAGCCACAGCCCCTCTCCCCACGCGACGAGGCCGCGACCGGAAAAACCCGGCCACGGCCTCGCACCGATCAGGGACGCTCAGTTGCGCCGGCCCGGACCCGTGTAGTCATCGAAACGCTCAGGAGCGGTCGGCACGCCCATCTCGCCCATCTCACCGATGAGATCCGTTTCTTCGGATCCACCTGCGCGCCGCGCGAAATATCCGTCATGGTGCGACGGGAGACGACCTTGACGCGCTCGCGCGTGCCGCGGCCGCCCGGAAGCTCGCCGTAGTCCTCACCCAGAGCCTGCTCGTACGCATCCAGGAGCTCCCAGCCCTCCCACGTCGTGAACTCGACGCCACGGGACTCCAGGAGCGCCACCATGGCCTCGTGGCCCACCTCGGCGGTGTTCGCGTGCAGGCGGCCCGCGCAAGCGTCTTCCACGAGGTGGGAGATCGTCTGCTGAGCATCCGACTTCGTCGAGCCAATGAGGCCGACGGGGCCGCGCTTGATCCAACCGGTCGCGTACACGCCCGGGATCACGGGGCGGATTCGTCCTTCGTCGTATCGCTCTCAATGACGCGTCCCTCGACGTTCGGCACGACGCCGGCGCGCTTGTCGAAGGGCAGGCCCGGGATCGGCGAGGAGTAGTAGCCCACCGCACGATACACGGCCTGCACGGGCCACGTCGTGATAACGCCCGTGCCCGACACGCTGCCGTCACCGTTCAGGGCGGTGCGCTCGGTACGCAGAGCCTTCACGTGGCCGTTCTCGTCCGCGACGACCTCGACCGGGGCCTGGAACAGATGAATGTGAATGCGACGCGAGGCCGTGTGCTCCTCCGGGTCCGCCATCGCGTAGCCCGTCAGCGTCTTGACGACCTGACGCTGCTGGTTCGACGCGCGCAGCGCCTCCTCCGAGCCCTCGTCGAAGTCGAAGTCCTCTTCCGAGACGATGACATCCACGTCCGGGACCTTGCCCAGCTCGCGCAGCTCCAGCGGCGTGAACTTCACCTGCGCCGGGCCACGGCGACCGAACACGTGCACGTCGGTGATCGGGTTCTGCGCGAGGGCCTCGGCCACGTTGGCCGGCACCTCGGTCTTGAGCATGTCCTCGGCATGCTTGGCCAGCACGCGGGAGACGTCCAGGGCCACGTTGCCGACGCCCAGGACCGCCACCTCGCGGGCCTTCAGCGGCCACGTGCGCGGGTAGTCCGGGTTGCCGTCGTACCAGGACACGAAGTCTGCGGCACCGTAGGACTCGGGCAGATCCACGCCCGGAATGTCGAGCGGGTGATCGCGGTCCGCGCCCGTCGCAATGATGATCGCGTCGTAGTGGTCACGCAGGTCGTCGATCGTCACGTCACGGCCGACCTCGACGTTTCCGAGCAGTCGAATGTCGCCGCGCTGGAGGATCTTGTACAGCGCCACAATGATCTGCTTGATACGCGGGTGATCCGGAGCGACGCCGTAGCGCACGAGACCGTAGGGCGCTGGGAAGACGCTCAAACAGGTCGATATTCACCTCGAGCCCCGACTTCGACAGGATGTCCGACGCGTAAATGCCAGCGGGACCAGCGCCGATGACGGCGACGTTGAGCGGTGCCAACCGATTTCTCCTTCTTCGTGACCGCGCGCGTGTGCGCGCACCTGAGCACTAAGTCTAGCGCCCCGTTGCCAAGGGCAACCTTAGCTGAGACCCCTCACACACCCCAGGGGCACCCCGGGCATACGACGAGGCCCGGGGCCAGCCACGCAATCCCGCGCAGCCGAGCCCCGGCCTCGTTATCGACAATCAGACCAGGCGATCCACCATGAGGTTCGCAAACGCCTCCAGCGCGGTCTTCGCCTCACCCTTGGGCAGCGGCGCCAGCACGGCGACCGCATCGTCCGCCCACGTGCGCGCGAGCTCGCGCGTCTCATCAAGGACGTCGTGGTGACGCAGCTGCTCGACGACCGACGCCAGGGCCTCATCCGAGGACAGGTCACCCGTCAGCTCGCGCAGGATGCGCACGCCGGCCTCGTCGATCGTGCCAGCCGCCTCGCGGCGACGCAGGAGGAGGACGGGCAGAGTGTCCACGCCCTCGCGCAGATCGGTGCCGGGCGTCTTGCCCGACTGCTCGCCCGACGACGCCAGGTCAAGCACGTCGTCAGCAATCTGGAAGGCGACACCCACCTTCTCACCAAAGTCGCTCACCACGTCCGCCATCAGCTGGCCGGCGCCCGACAGGAGCGCGCCGAAGGACGCGGCGGTGGACACGAGCGAGCCCGTCTTATCCGCCAGGACCTGCAGGTAGAAGTCAACGCGATCCGCGCCGTCCGTCGGACCGAAGGTCTCGTTGAGCTGGCCCTCGCACAGACGCTCGAACGTGCGCGCGTGGTGCGCGACCATCTCGGGGCCCAGCGAAGCCACCAGCAGCGACGCGCGAGCGAACAGGATGTCACCCGCCAGAATCGCGCGGTTATTGCCCCACAGGTGCTGAGCCGAGGGCACGCCGCGACGCGTGGGCGCCGAATCCATGACGTCGTCGTGGTACAAGGACGCCAGGTGCGTGAGCTCAACCGCCGTCGCGGCAGTGATGACCTGCTCGTCGAGCGCACGCTCGGGCTCGCCCAGCTGCGCGCACACGAGGGTGAGCAGCGGACGCATCCGCTTGCCGCCCGCGACCGCAAGATGACGAGTCAGCTCGTCCGTCAGGTCACGCGACGAGGACACGGCGTCGAGGAGACGACGCTGACGACCCTCGAGCCCCGGGCAATACGGGACCCGAGGTCGGGAACATGAAGATCGGGTGTTTGAGCGCTCACGGAATCAGTATGACGATCTTTTCGAGCAGACTCAACACGGGACCGGGGAAGACGCCCAGGGCGAGCGTCCCACACGCACACACCGCGATCGCCAGAGCCGACAGGCCCTCCGACTTCACCACGACGGACTCGTCACCGGGCTCGGTGAAGAACATCAGGCGCACGAGGCGGAAGTAGTAGAACGCGGTGATCGCCGAAGCCACGAGGCCCACGATCGCGAGCCAGCCGATGCCGCCCTTGATCGCGTCGGAGAAAATCACGAACTTCCCAATGAAACCGCCCGTCAGCGGGATGCCCGCAAACGACAGCAGGAAGATCAGCATCGCGCCCGCGATCCACGGGTTGGTGCGGCCGATACCAGCCCACTTGCGCAGGCTCGTCGCCTCGCCCAGGACGTTGCCGTCCGCGTCGCGGCCGCGCACCAGCGTGACCACGCCGAAGGCGCCGACCGTCGCCAGGCCGTAACCGAGCGTGTAGAACAACACATGGCCCGTGCCGCCCTTCTGGATCGCGAGAATCCCCATCAGGATGAAGCCCGCGGGCGATCGAGGAGTAGGCCAGCATGCGCTTGACGTCATCCCTGCACGAGGCCGGCGAAAGGTACCGACGAGGATCGTCAGGACCGCGACGGCCGCGAAGATGTACAGGAAGTCCCACTGCAGGTAGGCGGCGGCGACCGTGTAGAAGCGAATCATCGCCGCGAAGGCCGCGATCTTCACGGCCGCTGCCATGAAACCGGTGACCGGGGTCGGGGCGCCCGTGTAGACGTCGGGGGTCCACGCGTGAAGGGAGCAGCGCCCACCTTGAACAGCAGACCCACCATCACGCAGAACACGCCCACGAGGACCATCCAGTCCATGTTGGTGTTGGTGGAGATGGCCTCGGCCAGCGCGGAGATGCGCAGCGAGTTGGAGAAGCCGAAGAGGAAGGCGGAGCCCATGAGCAGGAAGCCCGAGGAGAAGGCACCGAGCACGAAGTACTTGAGGGCCGACTCGTAGGACAGCTGGCGGCGACGGCGGGCCGTGGCAGCCATGATGTACAGGGGCAGCGACATGACCTCGAGGGCCACGAACAGCGTCACGAAGTTATCCGCGGCGGGGAAGATCATCATGCCGCCCAGCGAGAACAGGGTCAGCGGGAAGATCTCGGAACGCTGGTAGCCCTTGCGCTCCGACAGCTCCTCGGCGGCCGAGTCCGGACGATCCGACGGCTGGCCGGCAAACGCGCCGTCACCGACGGAGGTGCGGTCGGCCATCACGAGGACGGCGAAGAAGCCGATGATGACGAGGGCCGACTGAGCGGCGATCGTCAGCGGATCCTCCATGTACTCCCCCAGCGTCACCGGCGTAGCCAGGACGGGGGCCCAGCGCAGGGCGAGCATGACGCACGCGCCGGCGGTCGCCAGGATCGACAGGCCGATCACGAGGGGTCGGCGCGCCTTGGCCGGGGCGAAGGCCTCGACGAGGACGCCGAGGACCGCTCCGCCCAGCACGATGAGGATAGGCGCGAGGCTCACCCAGTGAACCTCGGGGGCCTGGAAGTTAGCCATGGGTAGAACGTTCACTGTGCGCTCCCTTCAGCGGTGGCACCGACCTGCGTCGTGGGCAGGCCGAGGTCTGAAGCAACCGGGGTCAGGGCGCTCACGAGAGGCGCCGACCAGATACCAAGGATGAGCATCGCGGCCACGAGCGGCACCATGACGCCGCGCTCACGGCCGTTCAGGTCCGCCAGGTCTTCCTTACCCTTGCCGGGCGCACCGGTGAAGACGCGCTGGTAGGGCATGAGGACGTAGAGGGCGGCGATGACGACGCCCGAGAACCGCGAAGAGCGCCAGCGGACCGCTGACCGTCCACGTACCCATGAGCACGAGGTACTCGGGGACGAAGCCGGACAGGCCGGGCAGGGCGATGGACGCGAGGCCGGACACGAGCCACAGGCCCGCGAGGACCGGGGTCACGCGCTGCATGCCGACGTACTCACGCATGTCCTGCGTGCCACCGCGGCGCGAGAGCCAGCCGGAGAGCAGGAACATCGCGGCGATCGAGACGCCGTGGGCGACCATGTAGAACATGGCGCCGACGAGAGCGATCTGCGAGCCGATGAAGATGCCCAGGACCATGAAGCCGAAGTGCGACACCGAGGTGTAGGACACCAGACGCATGATGTCGTTCTGGCCGTTCGCCGCCAGGCCACCCCACAGGATGGAGATGACGGCGAGCACGCACATGACCCACTTCGCGGAGGCGGCCGCGCCGGGGTCAGCTGCAGGCACAGCGTGATCATGCCGAAGGTGCCGATCTTGTCCAGGACGCCGACGAGCAGCACCGAGGTGCCGGGGCGCGCGACGGCGGCCGTGTCGGGCAGCCACGTGTGCACCGGGACCATGGGCGCCTTGATCGCGAAGGCAACCATGAAGGTCACGAAGATGACCATCTGGATGACGAGCGGGGCGCTCGGCAGGATCTGGGCGAGCGTGTCCATGCGGAAGAACGTCGACACGTCCCGTGCCGCGCCTGCGAACCCTTTGCCCACAGGTAGAGGATGCCACCGAGCATCACCAGTCCACCGAACAGCGAGTACAGCAGGAACTTTATCGCGGCCTTTCGGACGCGCTGCCTCGTCACCGACGCCGTAGCGTCCGATCATGAGGTAGAGCGGCACGAGCATCGCCTCGAAAGGCGAAGTAGAAGACCGTCAGATCGTAGGCCGCGAAAGATGACGACCATGAAACGCCTGGAGCGCCAGGACCAGCGCCGGGTAGGCGCCCGGTCCGCGGCATCGTCCTCGTCCCAACCCGCAATCAGCACGAGCGGCACGAGGCCGATCGCCAGGAGGATCGCGACCAGGCCCAGGGACGTGACGCCGAGGGACCAGGTGATGCCGATCTGGGGATCCACAGGTGGGACTCGTACACCTGGTACGAGGCCGGGGCGGACCAGTCGAACACGGAGGCGGCTACGTACACGCCGAGCGCGAGCTCGACGAGGGAGACCACCAGGGCGACGACGCGCCCGGCGGCGCGCCCTCAGGGGCGAGACGAAGCCGAGGAGGGCCGCGCCCGCAGCCGGAATGGCCACGAGGACGGACAGCCACGGGAAGTTAGCAGCAACCATTGCACTTTCCATTGTCGTGTACCCTTACAGCCTGAATCTGAGGACGATGGCCAGGGCGAGGATGACGCCACCCAGGATGTAGGCGGCGTACGTGCGCACGAGGCCGTTCTGGGTGATGCCGACGATGCGTCCGAGCAGCTGCGAGCCGGCGCCGAGGCCGTTCAGCGCACCGTCGATGGCGCTCGCATCGCCGACGGTCGCGACGGTGACGAGGCCCTCTGGCGGGCATCATGAACAGGGTCTCGTTGACGGTGTCCTGGTAGAGGTCGCGGCGTGCGGCCTCGGTCAGGCGTTGCCTGCGGGGACGGAGGTGGAACTCGTCGCGCCCTGTATTTCATCCACGCGATAACCGCGCCGAGGATGACGAGGGCGAGGGTGGCTCCCTGAATGACGTACTCATTGAGGACGGGGTCACCGTGCATGACGTGACCGATCGAGGGACCAGCCACTCGGTGAAGGTGTTCACCGACGGAGAGGGCGCCGCCGAGGACGACCGCGCCGATGGCGAGGATGATCATCGGGATCGTCGCGAGCGGGGCCGGACTCGTGCGGGTGCACGGGCGCGCCTCGGCCTCGGTGGTCCAGCGGGCCTTGCCGTGGAACGTCAGCGAAGAAGAGACGCGACATGTAGAACGCGGTCACGCCCGCGCCGATCATCGCGACGGGGTCCGTAGACCCAGCCCGGCCCACAGAGCAATGTTGCCGCCGAAGCTGTCGGCGCTGAAGGCGGCCTCGATGATCTTGTCCTTCGACCAGTAGCCGGAGAACGGCGGAACGCCGAGGATGGCGAGCCAGCCCATCATGCGAACGTCAGCCACGTGACCTTCATGGCGCCACGCAGGGCGCCGAAGCGACGCATGTTCACCTGGTCGCCCATGCCGTGCATGACGGAACCAGCGCCGAGGAACATGAGGGCCTTGAAGAAGCCGTGGGTGAAGAGGTGGAAGATCGAGAACGCCCAGCCGATGGGGCCCAGTCCCGCGCCCAGCATCATGTAGCCGATCTGGCCTCATGGTGGAGGCGGCGAGAACCTTCTTCATGTCGTCCTTCGCGCAACCGACGATCGCGCCGAAGAGGAGCGTGATCGCACCGATGATAGCGACGGCGGTCGCCGCGATCGGGGGCGGCCCATGAAGACGTCGCCGGAACGGACGATCAGGTAGACGCCGGCGGTGACCATCGTGGCCGCGTGAATGAGCGCGGAGACGGGGTCGGGCCAGCTATGGCGTCGCCCAGCCACGCCCTGCAGCGGGAACTGAGCGGACTTACCGCAGGCGGCAACCAGCAGGAAGAATCCGATGACCGTCGCGGACGCCGCGGGATCGACTCGACCTGGGAAGAGACGACGGAGAAGGACACCGAGTGGAAGGAGGCGACCATCGCCATCATGGCGATCAGCATGCCCATGTCGCCGACACGGTTCGATGACGAACGCCTTCTGGCGGCGACCGCGTAGGCGGGCACGTGGTTCCCAGAAGCCGATCAGCAGGTAGGACGCCAGGCCCACGCCTTCCCAACCGGCAAACAGGCCGGCGTAGGAGTCCGCCAGGACCAGGGTCAGCATCGCCGCGATGAAGAAGTTCAGGTAGGCGAAGAAGCGGCGGCGGGCCGCGTCGTGCTCCATGTAGGCGATCGCGCACACGTGGATGAGCGAACCGACGAAGGTCACCAGGATGACGAACGTGATCGACAGCGGGTCCACGAGGAGACCAAAGTCGACGGTGAAGTCACCGGCGGGGATCCAGGTGAACAGCGTCTGGCCGAAGCGTTGCGCGTCCACAGGAGCGTTCCACATCTGGGCGGCGATCAGAGCGCTGACCACGAACGTGGACCAGGATGCGAGGGTCGCCAGCAGGTGGCCCCACTTGTCCGAGGCGCGGCCCAGCAGCAGGAGCAGGCCTGCGCTGGCCAGCGGGATGAGGATGAGCAGCCACGCGTAGGCGGCGACCCGGTGGGCGCGGGACCGCGTCGTAGACGGAGAGAGCCTGCGGGGAGATGAAGGTGGTCATGAGTTACGTCCTCCCTCAGTTCTTCAGCAGGTTGAGATCGTCCATGCTCGTGGTCGAGCGGGAACGATAGATGGACACGATGATCGACAGGCCGACGACGACTTCGGCGGCCGCGACGACCATGACGAAGAACGCCATGATCTCGCCGTCAACGTTGGAGTTAATGCGCGAGAACGTCACGAGGACGAGGTTCGCGGCGTTGAGCATCATTTCGACGCCCATGAGCGCGATGACCGCACTGCGGCGCACGAGGACCGTGGTCGCACCGATGGCGAACAGCACACCCGCAAGGATGAGGTACCAGGCGAGGCTCACTTGCTCTCCTCCTTCTTCTCAATGGGGGTGGTGGTGCGCGCCTTGCGGGCCCGGGGCTGGGCCAGACCGGTGGGCGCGTCCGCGCCGGGCATGCCGAAGGCGCCGGAGCGGGGGACGTCGGGCGTGCGCCCGATGGTGTAGGGCGACTCGTCGATCGCGTCGGTCGCCGCGGTCTCGGTGCGCGCGAGGGCGAGCTGCTCGGAGACCTCCGGGGTGACCTCGCCGATCGTGCGGGCGAGGCCGCGCACGCGCAGGACTCGAGGCACCGACTCCTCGACCGGTCCGAGGGTCTCGCCGGAGACGGCGGGCACGTCGGCCGCGTTCGACTGGGCGTAGACACCGGGGGCGGGCAGCTGGCCGATGCGAGCGCCCTTCTCGGCGAACGCGCGCATCTTGTTGCGGGCCGTCTCGAACTGGTCGGCCTTCGGGGCGAGGCGATCAGAGTGGGTCAGCAGCATCGCGCCGACAGCGGCCGTGATCAGCAGGCCGCCGGCGAGTTCCATGCTCAGCCAGTGCTCCTGGAACAGCGTGATCGCCAGGTCGGTGATCGGCTGGTTGGAGTAGGGATCGACCTCGACGGGCTTGTGCGGGGCGGGCACGGCCTTGAGGATCGCCGTCGTGACGATGACGATCAGGCCGAGGCCACCGAGCACCGCCGCGACGATCGCGCCGCGGCTCTGGCGGGCGTAGTCGTCGGAGGTGCCGATGCCGATCAGCATGATGACGAAGAGGAACAGCATCATGATCGCGCCGGTGTACACGACGATCTGCGCGACGCCCAGGAAGGGGGCGCTGTTCGCGATGTACAGGACTGCCAGGCCGAGCATGACGCCGACCATGCAGATGACCGAGTGCGCGGCCTTCTTGAAGAAGAGGACACCCAGCGCAGGCGACCATGACAATGGCCGTGCATGCGAAGAGGATGATCTCCCCCGTTGACCCCATCATGGGCCAACCGTTGGACAGGTTCATCAGTGTGCCTCCTCGGCGACTCGCACCGTCTTGAGGGAGGGGTCGTCAGCGGCGGCTCGCGACCCAGTCGACCTGGGCGGCGGTGGGGCCGGTGACTTCCCCGCGGTAGTAGTCGATGTCGTTCTTACCCTCGACCATGGGGTGGGGCGCTGCGAGCATGCCGTCAGCGAGCGGGACCAGGAGGTCTTCCTTCTCGTAGATGTCGTCCTCGCGGGTGTACTTGGCGATTTCGAAGTCGTTCGTCATCGTCAGGGCGCGCGTGGGGCACGCCTCGATGCACATGCCGCAGAAGATGCAGCGCAGGTAGTTGATCTGGTAGACGCGGCCGTAACGCTCGCCCGCAGAGTACTGCTCCTCGGGCGTGTTGGACGCGGCCTCGACGAAGATCGCGTCGGCGGGGCACGCCCAGGCGCACAGCTCGCAGCCGACGCACTTTTCCAGGCCGTCGTCGTAGCGGTTGAGCTGGTGACGACCGTGGAAGCGGGGCATGACGCGCGCGGGTTCGCGCGGGTACTGCTCGGTGACGGTGGGCCGGAAGAAGGAAGCCATGGTGACTCCATAGCCGGCCATGGGCGCGACGAACTGGGCGAACGCACCCTTGGGGTCATGCTCGAAGAGCATTTCCTCGTCGGTGGTCTTCTCACTCATCGGTGGACTCCTTCGGGCTGTCGATTGCCGCGGCCGGGGCCAGCTCGCCCTCAATGGTGGCGAGGCCTCGCGGCGAGGCAACGGGGGTCTGTCCGGGCAGCGGCGGAACGGGGAATCCGTCCTCGAAGCCGGTGTATTCGCGCTCGGCGGCGGGGATCTCCTCGGCTCGGACTTGTCGGTGAGCCAGATGATCGCCAGGGCAATCAGGAAGAGGACACCGACGCCTCCGAAGAGGACGTGGTTGGGCAGCTGCACGAACTGGGTGATGCCGCGCACCAGGGCGACGAGCACAAGCCAACCCAGGGCGATGGGCATGAGGCGCTTCCAGCCGAGGTTCATGAACTGGTCGTAGCGGAAACGCAGCAGCGTGGCGCGCGTCCAGATCATCAGGAACATGAAGAACCAGATCTTCAGGAAGAACCACAGCAGGCCCCACCAGCCGGAGTTGAGGAACTCGATGTGGGACAGCGGCCACGGGGCGTGCCATCCACCGGCGAACATCGTCGTGGCCACGGCCGAGACGTTGAGCATGTTGACGTACTCAGACAGGTAGTACCAGCCGAACTTCATCGACGAGTACTCGGTCATGTGACCGGCGACGATCTCGCCTTCGGCCTCGGGGAGGTCGAAGGGAAGACGGTTAACTTCACCGACGGCGCTGATGCAGTAGATGACGAATGCCGGGAACAGGGTGAATGCCCACCAGAACTGTCCCCTGGGCTGCGACGATCTGCGAGGTGGACATGGAACCCGACATGAGGAACACGCTCACGAGGGACAGGCCCATGGCCAGTTCGTAGGAGATGACCTGCGCGGAGGAACGCACGGCGCCGTACAGCGGCAGGGTCGAGCGGGTCGACCAGCCACCCAGGACGATGCCGTACAGGCCCAGCGACGCGATCGCGAGGATGTACAGGGAGGCGACGGGCATGTCGGCCAGCTGCAGCGGCGTCGAGATCTCACCGATCTTCACGTTCGGGCCCATGGGGATGACCGCGTAGACGCTGAACGCTGCGAACGCGGCGATCGCGGGGGCCAGGAAGTACAGGAACCTCTCGGCCCGGCGGGTCCACATGTCCTCCTTGAAGAGGAGCTTGCCGGCGTCGGCGAACGCCTGGAACAGGCCGAGGGGGCCCGCGACGTTCGGACCGGGACGCGTCTGCATGCGGCCCAGGCCTCGGCGCTCGACCCACAGGGCGAGGAGCACGTTGGCGATCAGGAAGACGATGATGAACACGGCCTTGATGAGGCTGAGCCACCAGGTTTCCTGGCTGAAGTCCGCGGCGGTGTACTCCGGGACTGCGAAGGGTGCGAGTGTCATCGTGCCACCTCCTGCGTGGCGCGCAGGGTCGCGACGGTGCCGGCACCGCCGAGGTTTTCGTGAATAACGGAGCCGGTCGAGCACTCGGGCACCCACGCGACGGAGTCGGGCAGGTCCGCGATGGCGGCCGGGAGGGTGATCGTGCCACGCTCGGTTTCGAGCGTCGCGTCGGCGCCGGGGGCAATGCCAGCGGCGGCCAGCGTCGCGGCCGAGGCCAGGAGGACGGGGCGGCGGGCCGAACCGGCCAGCCACGGGGCGCCATCCTGGAGACGACCGGCGTCGATCATGGGCTTGTGAGAGGCAAGAACGACCTGGCCCTTACCGGCGGCAGCGGGAGCCTGCGCCGACACCGGCGTGAACTCCTGCGGGCGCCCGTCCCACTCCATGAGGGGGTTGACTTCCCGTAGAGGTCGGCCAGGGCAGTGATGCCCAGGTCGAGGTCGAATTCTCGGTGAGGCGCACGAGCACGTCGCGGTCCGTGAGGGACGTCGCCGAGCGGGCCTGGCCGAAGGGACGCAGGCGGCCTTCCCAGTTGATGTAGGTGCCGTTCTTCTCGACCGCGGGAGCGACCGGCAGGACGACGTCCGCGCGGTCGGTGATCTCCGAGGCGCGAACCTCGAGGGACACGAGGAAGGGAACCTCTTCGAGGGCTTCGCGCACGGCGGCGGGCTTCGTCGAAGTCGCGGACGTCAACGCCGCCGACGACGAGAGCCTGGAGCTCACCGGAGGCAGCGGCCTCGATCATCTGCTCGGCGTCGAGGCCACGGGCGGGCAGCTCGCCCCAACCCAGGGACTGCGCGCCGGCCTCGTCAAGGCCGCGGCCGAAGGGAAGCAGACCCGGGAGGAGGCTGACCTCGATGGCGGCGCGGTCACCGGCGCGGCGCGGGACCCACGTAGGCGGGCACCCGTGCGCTCGGCCAGAGCGACGACGGCGGAGAGCAGGCCGGGGGTTCTGCGCGGCGCGCTCGCCCACGAGGATGATGCCGCCGGACAGCGCCTCGGCAACGTCGGCGTAGGCGCCGCCTGCCGCGATCGCGTCCACGACGCCCGGCTCGGAGCCGGGGGCGGCTGCAGGAGGCGAGCCTTCATCTTGCGCGAACCCGCGGAGGTGAAGGGCGCGACGGTCGCGACCTTCAGGCCCGACTTACGCGTGGCCTTACGCAGGCGCAGGAACATGGCGCCGCACTCATCCTCGGGCTCGAGGGCGACCAGCAGCACCTGGCCGGCGCTCTCCAGGTCCGCATACGTGGTCTCGAGGCCGGAGCCCGCCACGTAGGAGGCCAGGAAGGAACGCTCTTCTTCGCTGGAGCGACGCGAACGGAAGTCGATCGAGTCGGAGCCGACGACGGTGCGCGCGAACTTCGACCAAGCCCAGGCATCCTCGAAGGTGAGGTGGCCGCCGGGCAGGAAGCCCACGGACGAACCCGCCTGCTCGAGGCCCTCGCGGACGCGGTCGAGCGCGTCGGACCACGAGGTGGGAACCAGCTCGCCGTCCTCGCGCACGAGCGGGGTGGTCAGGCGATCGACCTTGTCCCATTCGAAGGCGAAGCGGTCCTTGTCGGTGATCCACTCTTCGTTGACCTCGGGGTCGTTGCCGCTCATGCGACGCACGACCTCGCCGCGGCGCACGTCCTGGCGGATCGCGGAGCCCGACGCGTCGTGCTCGGTCACGGACGCCGTCGACACGAGGTCGAAGGGACGCGCGCGGAAGCGGTAGGACGCGGCGGTCAGCGCCGACCGGGCAGATCTGATGATGTTGCCCGAGAAGTAGGAGGCGAAGGCGCGGCCCGACACGTCGCGCTCGGCGACGGAGAGCTCACCCTCGTTGATGGAACCGACGATCGCGTCCGTGCCGTACGGGGACGACAGGGACGAGGTCGAGGCCTCCTTGGCCTTGGGGTCGAAGAAGTCCAGGGTGGTCGAGTCGAATCCGCCGACCTGCTCGCCCATGAAGTAGTGGTGCTCCGTGGGAGCGGTGCTACCGCCTCGGCCCTGCAGGTCCATGAACACGTCGCCCGAGATCTCCTTGCCGAAGCGCACGCAGCGCTGGCACAGGATGCAGCGCTCGCGATCCAGCAGGATCTGGGAGGTCAGGCGCAGCGGCTTCTTGAACGTGCGCTTGGCGTCGGTGAAGCGGGACTTGCCGCGGCCCTCCGTCAGTGCCTGGTTCTGCAGGGGGCACTCGCCGCCCTTGTCGCAGACCGGGCAGTCGAGCGGGTGGTTGATGAGCAGGAACTCCATGACGCCGCGCTGGGCGCGGTCGACCACCTCGGAGGTGTGCTGGGTCTTGACGACCATGCCCGGGGTGACGGTCTGCGCACGAGGGCTGGGGCTTGGGCATGAAGCGCAGCTCGCCCGTGTTGCGGTCGGGCATGCCGACCTCCACGAGGCACTGGCGGCATGCGGCCACCGGGCCAGCAGCGGGTGGTCACAGAAACGCGGGATCCGAATGCCGGCCTGCTCGGCCGCGCGGATCACGAGCGTGCCCTGGGGGACAGAAACCTGAACGTCGTCGATGGTGACGTCGATCATGTTGGGTGCGTCGCTCATCGGCCACCTCCTCGCGCGTAGTTAGCGGACGCCTCGTAGGGGAAAAGCTCGCGGGCGGGCGTGGTGAGGCCGGCCTCGAACTCGTCGCGGAAGCGCTTGATGCCCGACATGATCGGGGTTGCTGCGGCGTCGCCGAGCGGGCAGAAGCTGCGGCCCGCGATGTTGTGCGCGATCTCGTCGAGCAGGTCGACGTCGCCGGGGCGAGCCTCGCCTCGCTCGAGACGCAGCATGATTTGCTTCATCCAGTAGGTGCCTTCGCGACAGGGCGTGCACTTACCGCAGGACTCGTGCTGGTAGAACTCGGACCAGCGGGTGATGACGCGGACGACCGAGACGGTCTCGTCGAACACCTGCAGGGCACGCGTACCCAGCATCGAACCGGCCGCGCCCACGGACTCGTAGTCGAGGGGCGTGTCCAGACTCGTCTTCGGTGAAGATCGGGTGGAGGAGCCGCCGGGGGTCCAGAACTTCAGCTCAGGCCGTCACGGATGCCGCCCGCCATCTCGATGAGCTCGCGCATCGTGATGCCGAAGGGGCCTCGAACTGGCCGGGGTTGTTCACGTGACCCGACACGGAGAAGATGCCGTGGCCCTTGGACTTTTCGGTGCCCATCGAGGCGAACCACTCGGGAGAGTTGCGGAAAATACCCGCCACCTGAGCGATGGTCTCGACGTTGTTGACGACCGTGGGACGGGCGTACAGACCGGCGACCGCGGGGAACGGGGGCTTGAGGCGCGGGTGGCCTCGGCGTCCCTCGAGGGAGTCCAGCAGGGCCGTCTCCTCACCGCAGATGTAGGCGCCGGCGCCCGCGTGAGCGGTGATGCGCAGGTCGCCGAGCACGCCGGCCTCGGTCGCCTCGCGCACAGCCTCCAGCAGGCGGCGGTACACGTGGGTGACCTCGCCGCGCAGGTAGACGAACGCGTGGTCGCAGCCGATGGCGCGCGACGTGATCGCGATGCCCTCAATGAGGACGTGCGGGTTGCCCATGATGAGCGGGATGTCCTTGCAGGTGCCCGGCTCGGACTCGTCGGCGTTCACCACAAGGTAGCGGGGACCGCCGTCGGCCGGGGGCAGGAAGGACCACTTGAGGCCGGACGGGAAGCCTGCGCCACCACGGCCTCGCAGACCGGAGTCCTTGACGGCCTGCACGATGTCGGCGGGCTCCATGGTGCGGGCCTTGTCGAGGCCCTGGTAGCCTCCGCGGCTCCGGTAGGAGTCCAGCGTCCAGGAACGCTCCTCTCCCCACCCGTTGGTGAGGATCGGGGTCAGCGGTCCGGGCGCAACGTATGCGGTACTCACTTCGCCTCTTCTCCCTTCGTGTCAGCGGCCTCGTCGGCGACCTCGACGGCAACCGGCTCAGTCCAGCCGTTCGCCGCTGCGATCTCGCGGCCCAGCAGGGTGGCGCGACCCGCAGAGGGGCCTTCGTTCTCGTGGCCGTCCAGGAAGCCGGCCAGGACGCGCTCGTTCTCCTTGAACGTGGGGGCCACGATGGGGCCGCGCGTCGGGTGGATGTCGCGACCGGCCTGGATGTCATCGATCATGGCCAGCGCCGACTCGGGGCTCTGGGTTGTCGAAGAATTCCCAGTTGACCATGACGACGGGCGTAGTCGCACGCCGCGTTGCACTCGATGCGCTCGAGCGTGATCTTGCCGTCTTCGCTGGTCTCGTCGCTGCCGACGCCGACCTTCTCGGAGACCTTTTCCCAGATCTCGTCGCCGCCCATGACGGCGCACAGCGCGTTCGAGCACACGCCCACCAGGTACTCACCGGTGGGGTGGCGCTTGTACCGCGTGTAGAAGGTCGCGACGGCGCTGATCTCTGCGCGGGCAGGTCCAGCGTGGCCGAGATGAAGTCGATGCCGTCCGGGCTGACGTAGCCGTCGACGGACTGGATCAGGTGCAGCATCGGCAGCAGCGCGGAGCGCGAGTGACCGTCCGGGTAGCGGGCGATGATCTGCGCGGCATCCCGCCTGCAGGCGTGCCAGGGTGTCGGGTGTGTAGCTCATCGGTCAACGCCTCCGGAGAACGGGGTCGATAGCGGCCAGTGCGACGACCACGTCGGCCAGCTGGCCGCCTTCGGTCATCGCGGCCAGTGATTGCAGGTTAGCGAAGGAGGGGTCGCGGAAGTGCGCGCGGAACGGGCGCGTGCCACCGTCGGAGACGAGGTGGACGCCCAGGATGCCCTTCGCGTGCTCGACGGTCTGGTAGACCTGGCCGGCGGGCACGTGGAAGCCCTCCGTGACGAGCTTGAAGTGGTGGATGAGGGACCCATGGACTCCCCATGATCTCGCGGACGCTCGGCCGAGCTTGCCCTGGCCGTCGAAAGCGACCGCCAGGCGCGCAGGCCAGGCGATTTCGAGGGTCGGCGACCATGGTGGCGCGCCCTCGCACTGGTCCAGCTTGGCGAGAACCTGCCAGATGATGCGCATCGACTCGTAGCACTCGTCGAAACGGACCATCGTGCGGTTGTAGACGTCGGACTTGTCGCGGGTGGGAACGTCGAACTCGAAGTTCTCGTAGCCGCAGTAGGGCTGGCTCTTGCGCAGGTCCAGGGGCAGGCCGGCGGCGCGCACGCCGGGGCCGGTCGAGCCGAGGGCTGCGAGGCCGCTCAGCGGCATGACGGCCACGTCGCACAGACGCTTCTTGAAAATCGGGTTCTCCACGAGGATGTCCTGGAGCTCACCGATGTCCTTACGGGCGCGGCGCAGGCGGTCACGGATGTAGTCCGTGGTGCCCTCGCCGATGTCCTGCACGACGCCGCCGGGGCGGATGTACTCGTGGTTCATGCGCAGGCCGGTGATGCGCTCGAAGATACGCAGGATCTCCTCGCGGCCACGGAAGCCGATCGTCATGATCGTGGTGGCACCCATTTCGTTACCGGTCGAGCCGATGGCGACCAGGTGCGAGGCGATGCGGCACAGCTCCATCACGAGGATGCGGATGAGGGACGCGCGCTCGGGAATGTCCTCTTCGATGCCGAGGAGTTTCTCGACGCCGAGGCAGTAGGCGGCCTCCTGGAAGAAGGGAGCGACGTAGTCCATGCGCGTGCAGTATGCGACGCCCTGGGCCCACGTGCGGTACTCCATGTTCTTCTCGATGCCGGTGTGCAGGTAGCCGGTGTCGACGCGGGTCTCGCGGACCTTCTCACCGTCGAGCTCGAGGATCAGACGCAGAACGCCGTGGGTCGCGGGGTGAACCGGGCCCAGGTTGACGACGATGCGCTCGGAGGTGATGGCCTCGATCTCGTGCAGGACGTCGTCCCAGTCGCCGCCCTGGGTGAGGACCTCGGGGATGTCCTCGATGGGCAGGTCGGTCGCGCCGGCGGGCGCGTGGAAGGCGGTGGTCATCAGTTCACACTCCTACGAACGTCGGCGGAGGCAGTGACGGCTCCCTTGAATTCGACGGGGATGCCGCCCAGCGGGTAGTCCTTGCGCTGGGGGTGTCCGACCCAGTCGTCGGGCATCGCGGTGCGCGTGAGCGAGGGGTGCCCGGTGAAGACGATGCCGATGAGGTCCCAGGTCTCGCGTTCCTGCCAGTCGTTTCCGGGGTAGACGGAGACGATGGAGGGGATGCGGGGGTCCTCGTCGGGGCACGTGACCTCGAGGCGGATCATGCGGTTGTGCGTGATCGAGTACAGGGGGTAGATGGCGTGCAGCTCGCGCCCCTTGTCGAGGGGGTAGTGCGCGCCGTTGGTCCCCAGGCACATTTCGAAGCGCAGGTCCGCGTCGTCGCGCAGGTATTTGGCGACGCGCACGATGTGCTCGCGGGCGATGAAGATGCCGAGCTGTCCGCGGTCGACGGTCACCTTTTCGATGACATCGGCGACATCGAGGCCATCGGCGACGATGAGCTCTTCGAGGACGTCAACGACCTGGTCGAACCAGCCGCCGTAGGGGCGGGAGGCCTCGCCGGGCAGGAAGGAGTCGGAGACCAGTCCGAGAAGCCGGAGGTGGAGGAGTCGGTGCCCTGCGCTGAAGAGGCCCCTCGCGGTGGGCGATGGGCTCTGGGAGGGCGAAACCGCGCTGCGACGAGGCCTGGGCGACCTCGGCGGACGCGTTGTCCTCGGGGATGGAAAGGTCGCCTGGCGCGAGGAGTCCCTTCATCTGGTGGGTGGGGTCGCCTCGAGGGCGGCCTGCTCGGCGCGGCGCGCGATCTCGCGGCGGTGGACGCCGAGGGGTTCCTCGCCGATCTGCTCACGCAGGACGAGGACCGCGTGGATGAGGGCCTCGGGGCGCGGCGGGCAGCCGGGCAGGTAGACGTCAACGGGGACGATGGTCGCAGCCCTGGACGACGGCGTAGTTGTTGAACACGCTGCCGGAGGACGCGCACGCACCCATGGAGATGACCCACTTGGGTTCGGGCATCGAGTCGTAGACGCGGCGGATAATGGGCGCCATCTTGTGCGAGACACGGCCCGACACGATCATCATGTCGGCGTGACGCGGCGAGGCACGGAAGACCTCGAGGCCGAAGCGCGACATATCGAAACGGGGGTGCCGGCGGCCATCATCTCGATGGCGCAGCACGCCAGACCCATGGTGACGGGCCACTGGCTGTACTTTGCGTGCGAGCCCTGAGGACTTTTTCGACGCTGGTGAGCGCGATACCCGCGGGCAAGGATTCTTCAAGTCCCACTTGTCTTTTCCTTACTTATATCTCAGTAGTCCAGGCCGCCGCGTCGCCATTCGTAGGCGTAGGGGACGCAGAGGGTGACCAGGAAGCTCATCATGACGACCAGTCCGAACAGGCCCAGCTGGTTGAAGCTGACGGCCCACGGGTACATGAACACAACTTCGATGTCGAAGATGATGAACGTCATGGCGACCAGGTAGTAGCGCACCGGGAAGCGACCCTCGGTGAGGTGAGCGCTGGTCGGCTGGATACCGCACTCGTAGTTGTCGGCCTTGGTCGTGGACTTTTTGGTGGGGCCCAGGATCGCGGAGGCGACCAGGCCTCCGAAGGCTAGGACGAGGGCGGCTGCGGACATGATGAGCAGCGGCACGTAGGGATTCGTCATCGTTCCTCCCGGTTATCGGTGGTGGTGGTCATGCGGGTCGCACCACCTTGGTCAGCATTGTGATGAGTTGGTCGTCGAAGTCGCCCCCGGTCCTCTCGTACCCGTCCGACAGGAGTTTGTGGACGAGCGTCATGAGGCGCGGATGGGCAGCCCGACGTTCGTGCAGGTGCGCATGATCGTCGGGTTTTCGATGAGCGCGACGAAGATGCGGCCCAGCTGGTAGTAGCCGCCGTATTCGTCGCGAAGCATGTGGGGGTATTCGCTCATGGCGCGGTCGATGCCGGCGCGGTGGGAGCGGGACAAGGCCTGCGCGATGCACGAGGCCGCGTAGCGTCCGGCCTTCATGGCGGGGGCGATGCCTTCGCCGTTGTAGGGCGAGACCATGCCGCCGGCGTCGCCGACGAGGACGAGGCCCTGGACGTAGTGAGGCTTGCGGTTGAAGCTCATGGGCAGGGCAGCGGAGCGAAGCTGACCGATCTGGTTCTCGGGGGTGAAGCCCCATTCTTCGGGCAGGTTCGCGGTCCAGGTCTTGAAGACCTCGCGGTAGGGCAGGTTGGTGGCGCCGGCGCGCGAGGCGACGGAGCCGAGGCCGACGTTGACGATGCCGTCGCCCATGGGGAAGATCCAGCCGTAGCCGGGCAGCAGGTCGGAGGCGCCGGGGGTGCCGCTCCACAGTTCGAGGTGGGATTCCATCCATTCCTCGTCGCCGCGGGGGCTGTGGAAGTAGGCGCGTGCGGCCACGCCCATGGGGCGGTTCATCTTCTTTTCGAGGCCGAGGCTGGTGGCCAGTCGGGCGGCCACTCCCCCGGCGTCGACGACGATGGAGGCGCGCACCGAGGTGGTGGTGGCGTTCTTGCCGCGCCCGCTCTTGGCCTGCACGCCGACGACGCGGCCGGAGCCGTCCTGGATGGCACCGATGACGGTGACGCCCTCGTAGAGGCGGGCACCGGCCTCGACGGCGAGCTGGGCGAGCGCGTGGTCGAGGTCCATGCGGGCGCGGGTCATGCCGTAGCCGGGCAGGGACTTCTGGTCGGGCCAATCCATGTGGACGGTGTGGCCGCCGCCGATGACGGTCAGGCCGCGGTTTCGCATCCAGCCGGTAGTGTCCACGCCCATCGCGATGAGCTCGTGGACGGCGGCCGGGGTGAGTCCGTCGCCGCAGATTTTGTCGCGCGGGAACGGGCTTTTCTCCAGGAGGATGACATCGAGGCCTGCTCTGGCCAGGTGGTAGGCGGTGGAGGACCCGCCAGGGCCTGCGCCGACGACGACAACGTCAGCGCTCATGTCGCTAGGCATGGTGGATGCCACGGCATTCCTCCGTCATGTGGTGCGCGGGTGCATCCGCGCGAGTGTGCAAGGTGGACGAAGCGTGCACATCACTTCATTCCGCAAACAACCCTAGCTAGGTCACCCTCACCTCGGCGACCGAGCGCACTTTTTCCCGCGATTTCAACGAACGAGGCCGTGGCCAGGCTTGTTCCTAGCACCCATTTGCGCAACAAAGCGTTGTCGTAAATAGTGGCCCCGGCCTCGTCACGCCGGGCGTCACGCACACCGAGACGAGCCCGCGCGACACCCTCACACAATTCGATACGATGACCCGCGTCGAGACGACCAGCGTTGACGCCGAGTACCCACTCATCCGGCGCAAGACACACGCGCCACACCTCGACACGTACACACTGAAGGGGGCATGCATGGGCTCAGAAGAACAGACTCATACCCGAAGGTATCCACGACGCACCCTCATCGGCATCACTTCAGCAGCGGTCCTCACCCTCACGATCACGAGTACAGCCTGTGGCTCGCGCCAGCCCAGCGCAGATAGCCAGGCACAGTCCGCACAATCGCCCGCGCAATCCTCCCCAGACCAGGCCCCAACCCAAGAATCTGGAGCCTCCGCAGCCACCCCGACACCGACCGAAGCAACACCGACCACCCCGGCCTGCGAGGACGGTTCCCCCACGCCGCTCGGTACATGCCTATATCCCGCATCGGTCCAGTGGCTCCCCGACCTCCTGCCCGACCCGCACGAGGTGGACCGCACCGATCCCGAGCAGGTCGCCATCGCCTACACCATCACGCGTAACACGTGGGATGCATCGCACGATAAATCCAACGCCTATGCATTCATCCGCGCGAGCGTGTACGAAGTACCGGAACGAGCGAGCAGCCACACGAAGACGCCCGACCTGGAGCACGGTCAGGGTGAATTCCTACCGCTCCTGGCCAACCGCGCCCACACGACCGTCACCATCACGGGCAGCAACAACCATGGGCAGCAGCCGAACACCGACCCGACGCGCTGGTACGGAAACGTCTACTACTTGCGCAACTACTCCGACGACTCGTTGGAACCCGTGAAGGGGCGCGAGGTCGTCTTCCTGCGACTGCAGGACGATGGCACGTGGGCGGTCGTCGACAGCGGACCGTACTAAACGAGCCAGCGCACGCACTCCATTGACGAGGCCGGGACCCCACCGAGGGACCCGGCCTCGTTCTCGTTGGACACGAGCGCCGACCGCCCACCCCACACGCGCCAGCACCCCACATGAACAATTGCCTCACGGCACTGCCCTAGCGCAGGCAAACACACAACTCGCCGCAGATTTGTCACACAATCACTTACTGACACAATTTTTCACAATCTTGCGCGAAGTAACAACAAAGTGGTTCACTTGACAGCTGTGGAGTCCTAGCTCGCACGTCACTGCACCGTCGCACACGCAGACTTCACGCGACGCGCCCACGCCGCACCTGTCCCCAGCCGCAGTACTCATGACTGAAAGGACCTCGCGATGAGAACATTTACTCGCATCGCCATCGCTCTCGCGGCGACCGCAGGACTGGTGGGTGCCACCCTGCCGGCCACGGCCTCGTCGGCCGCCACGCCCCAGTGGACCGAACTGAAGGACGCACCCGCCCCGGTCTCGAACCCAATGAAGGGCTTCATGCCGTGGGCGCCCGCCGCCGGCGGCAATCCCGTGCTCGCGAAAGGATCGCTGCCGTACACGCTCGAATGGGCACCCTTCCCCGTGAACGACGTCGTCACCGGACGCAACACCTACGACTTCACGAAGGTCGACGCCATGCTCGATTCCATCGCGTCGCGCGGACACCAGGCCGCCATCCGCTTCTACCTGGACACCCCCGGCGAAAAATCTGGCATGCCCCAGTACCTCATCGACGGAGGTACGGACAAGAGCCGCAAGTACAACTTCCACGACAACCAGGAGATCTCCTTCTCCCCCAACTACGACGACCCGAACGTGAAGGAGATGCTCCTGCACTTCGTGGACGCCCTCGGCGACAAGTACGACGGGGACCCGCGCATCGGCTACATCACCGCGGGCCTCTACGGCTTCTGGGGTGAGGAGCACACCCACCCTACAACGGCTACGTCAACGAGCAAAACCCGACGGCCATCAACTGGATGCCGTCGGACGAGTTCCGCGCCCAGCTGGTCGAGGCCTGGGACGATGCCTTCGACGAGACTTTCATCCAGAACCGCTACCCCACCGAGGCTACGAAGGCTCACGGCATGGGCTACTACGATGATTCCCTCGGCTACGCGACCCTGGAGGGACCAGCTGGCACTTCATTCCCAAGCTGAAGAAGCAGGGCGAGGGGGATGCCTGCAGCACTCCCCCATCGGCGGCGAGCTCTACCCGTCCTTCCAGGAATGTGCTTTCCCGAGCCGCTGAACTGCCCGAGTAAGGACCAAGGGCGCGATTACAAGGCCCCTCGAGTCGATCCAGAAGGCTCACGCCACGTGGCTGATCAACCAGCACGCGTTCTCGACTGGCTACACCGGCGCTGAGCTGACGCGCGCCAAGGCCGCGAGCGCCGCCATGGGCTACACGCTGCAGGCGACCCGCACGTCGGTGACGTACAACCAGGTGAAGGCCACCGTGGTCGTGGAGATCAAGAACACGGGCGTCGCCCCGTTCTATGCGACGTGGCCGCTCGAGGTCGTCCTCGTCGATGAGAGCAATAAGATCGTGGCCACCCAGACCATCGAGTCCACCCTGCCCTCGATCCTCCCGGGGCAGACGGGAGGGTGACCGCGCGCACCGCTGCCCGCAGAAGTTCGGGTCGAACGACTCCGCGCAGAAGCTGACCGCCGCGATCCGCGTCGTGAACCCGCTGCCGAACGGCGCGCCCGTCGCCTTCGCGAACAAGGCCATGAACAAAGCCGCTGCCCGGCTACCTCGAGCTGGGGAAGCTCACCCGGGGCCGCGCACCGAAGAACTAACGACGAGGCCGGGGCGGGCGCGCATCACGCGCACATGGGTGCGCCCCCTGCCCCGGCCAGCGGCGCGACTACGCCTTCCGTACCTAACGCGAGAGGCCGGGACCCCACACAGGGGCCCCGGCCTCGTCGTTATCGAAAGAAATTACGGCAGCGGCTTGACCGCGCGGTGCATGCAGGCGATGCCGCCGGTGAGGTTGCGGTACTCGACCTCGCTCCAGCCGTTGGCGGCGATCATGCGGCCGAGTTCCTCCTGGGCCGGCCACGCGCGAATCGACTCGACCAGGTAGTCGTAGGCGCCCATCGTTCGTGGAGGCCAGGCGCGCAATCGCGGGCATGACGGTCGACTGGTAGGCGTTGTACATGCCGCGGAAGACACGCGAAGGCGGGTGGAGAACTCCAGGACCACGAGGCGGCCGCGCGGGCGCACGACGCGCGCCATCTCGCGCAGCGCGAGCTCCGGGTCCGGGATGTTGCGCAGGCCCCACGAGATGGTGACCGCGTCGAAGGAGCCGTCCTCGAAGTCCAGGTCCATGGCGTTACCGTGCACGAACTCGATCTCGGGGTGGCGCTCACGGCCGACCTCGATCATGCCTTCGGACAGGTCGCAGGCGACGACCTCGGCGCCGCCCTTGGCCAGCGCGGCTGACGACGCGCCGGTGCCGGCCGCCAGGTCGAGGATGCGTTCGCCGGGGTGGGGGCGACAGCCTTGCGCAGGGCGGTCATCCACACCCCTGTCCAAACCACCCGTCATCAGCGCATCCATCACGTCGTATCGCGAGGCGAGGGAGTCAAACATCGAGGCGATCTCTTTGGGATCCTTGTTCAGGTCCGCGCGCGGGGATTCAGTCATGCGTCAATACTCGCACGTCTTCCAGCGCGCCGCCGCCCCTGCTCCTACCATGGAACCCATGCACAACGACTTCGGATGCTCGCGCCTCGTCTTTCGGGCGTTGGTCCCTACCCCCGCAGCACCCGGGGTCTACTGCTCACTGACCTCCCTACTTCCCGATTCCGGGGCGCCGCCTGGCTGGGTGAGCACCGCCAGATGATCGGCCTGGGACGGGCGCTCACGCTCGAATCCGCAACCCCGGGTGCGATCGCCGACGTGCGCCGCGCGTGGGAGGCAACCCCCGCCTCGTCCGCTGACGACGCCGCCTCGCCCGTCCTCTTCGCGTCCTTCGCGTTCCGCTCCCCCGCCCGCTCGGTTGCCTTCGTGCCCGCGCTGACTCTCATCGACGAGGCCGGGGCCCGCTGGGCGATCACGGCGGGCATTGGGGACGCCCCGGATCCGCTGGCGGCTGTTGACGAGGCCCTGGCCGAGGCGAGGCCCACCCCGCGCGTGCCGGAGTCCCTGACGTTTGGGCACGGGTCGATGTCGCGGGGCCAGTGGCGCGACTCGGTGCGGGCGATGGCGCAGCGCCTGCGCGATGGGGCCGCCGACAAGGCCGTCATGGCGCGCGATATGACGGTGCGGTGCGCCCACGGATTCGACGAGCGTTTCCTGCTTGAACGCCTCAGCGATTTGTACCCGTCGACGTGGCGTTTCTGCGTGGATTCGCTGGTGGGAGCGTCCCCGGAGATGCTGATCGCGGCTTCGGACGGTACGGCGAACTCTCGTGTTCTGGCGGGCACGTGCAAGCCCGGCGAGGGCGAGGCGCTCGCATCAAGCGCGAAGGACCTGCGCGAGCACGACCTGGCCTCCGAGTCCGTGTCCTCGATCCTGACGCAGCTGTGCTCCTCGGTGACGACTCAGGGGCCATTCCTGTTGTCACTGCCGAACGTCGTTCACCTGGCGACGGACGTTCACGCGCGCTCGGGCGAGGCCCACCTCCTGGATCTGGTGGCCGCCCTGCATCCGACGGCTGCCGTGCGGCACCCCGCGCGACGCGGCGATGCGCCTCATCGAGGAGCTGGAAGACACCGAGCGCGGCTGCTACTCGGGGCCCGTGGGCTGGGTCGACACGGCGGGGAACGGCGAGTTTGCGATCGCGCTGCGCTGCGGGCTCACGTCGGGCACGCGCCTGCGCTCTTTTGCGGGCGCCGGCATCATGCCGGATTCCGACCCTGACGCCGAGCTGGCCGAGACCGAAGCGAAGATGCGCCCGCTCCTGGACGCCCTCGGGTCTGAACAGCTCTTTGACGCACAGGCCCGCCGCCCCTTCACAGGGACGGCGGGCCTCGTCAGCGCGTGCAGCTCACTGAATCCGCACGGACACGTCCTGCGTGGCGCCGTCGCGCACGATCGTCATGGTGACGGTGTCGCCGGCCTTGTAGCGGCGCACGTAGCCGATCAGCTGCTTTGGGGCTGGTCACTTCCTGGCCTTCGACCTGACGATGACGTCGCCGGCGCGGATGCCCGCCGCGGAGGCGCCGGAACCCGCAGAGACGTCCTGGACCTCGGCACCCACGTAGGTGTCGGAGCCGACGGTCGTGGTCGCGGCCTTGACGGTCACGCCGAGCAAGCCGTGCGAGGCGCTGCCGGAGGCGATGAGCTGGTCCGCGATGGACACGACCAGATCGGAGGGGATCGCGAAGCCCAGGCCGATCGAGCCCGCCTGCCCGTCCGACGAGGTGGCGAGCGACTTGATCGACGAGTTGATACCGATGACCGCACCGGTGGCATCGAACAGCGGGCCGCCCGAGTTACCGGGGTTGATGGACGCGTCGATCTGGATCGCGTTCGTCACCACGAGATCTGAGGAAGCCTGCGAGTCCTGCGACGAGGAGTCCTCGTCCACGGAGACCTCGACGGGACGGTTGAGCGCGGAGACGATGCCGGTCGTCACCGTGTTCGACAGGCCCAGGGGCGCGCCGATCGCCATGACGGGGGCGCCGACCTCGAGGTTCGCCGAGGTCGCGAAAACGCGCGACGGTGAGGTCCGACGGCGGGTTCTCCAAGCGGATGACGGCCAGGTCCGTGGTCTTGTCGTGGCCGACGACCACGGCACTCATAAAGGCGCCCATCAGCGAGGGTCACCTGGATCTGTCCCGCCCACCGAGGGCGGACGCGATGACGTGGTAGTTGGTGACGATGTCGCCCTGCGCGTCGTAGACGACGCCGGAGCCGAGTGCCACCCGAGGACGCTCCCTGCGCCTGAATCGTCACGACGGCGGGCGACACTGCAGCGGCGACGTCCGTCCAGTCCGTCCCGGAGCTGTTCGAGGCGGGCACGGTGGCCACCGTTCCCCATTGAGGTTGGTGGGCGTGGACGCGCGCAGCATCGCGAGGGCGCGCGTAGAACACGGCGCCGAGGGTCAGGCCGATCGTCAGGAGCATCGCGCCGAGGAGGGCGACCCAGCCCGGTCCCTTCTTCGTCACGATGACGGTGGGCGACGCGAAGGCGTCCGGCGAGGCCGGGGCCGCGTATCCGCTGTAGGGCTGGCCGGAGGGGCGGAGTATGCGCCGCCGGACGCGGGGCTTCCTGGGCGGAGGGGCGGGGCTTCCTGGGCCGGCACGGCGGGTGCAGCCGGTGCCGAGACCGGTGGAACCGTGCCAGCGGGCGGCGCGGGATCGTCGTGGCGGAGGGCATCTCGCGCGTGGCGTCCTGCGCGGAGGGAAGCTCCTGGGTGGCCGAGTGGTCCTGAGCCGTTGAGCGCTGCGGGTAGCTGGGGGCCGAGGCCGTCTCAGCGTCGCGCGCCGAGTCGGCGTCGTGGGCCGGAATATGAGGCTGAGTCATGGTTTCCTCTGGTGTCAGTTCGTTATCTGCCCACCAGTATGGGCCGTTTCCTCAAAGGGCTACTGAAAGCGTCCTGGAAGTTTCCTGTAAACCGTTCAACCTCACAGCGAACACGCGTCCCGTCAGGAGAGCACGTCGCGGATGGCCGTGTACAGGTGCGCGCCGCGTTCGACCGGCGCGTGAATCAACCGCGGTCCGTTGGTGGGGTGGGCGAGCAACGACTCCAGTTCCCGAGGCGCGTCGGCTCGCGCGAAGGCCACGCCGTACGCGGCCGCGAGCGCCTCGTAGTCCACTGACTGAGCGAGGCCGAACCAACGGTCGTAGGCCTCGGCGCTGGCGGCGCGTCCGTGCTCGAGGGTGGCGAAGATACCGCCACCCTGGTCGTCCGCGACGATGATGTCGAGGTGAACACCCACGCTCGCAGCCAGGGCGAGAGATGAGGCGTCATGGCATGCCGTGAGGTCGCCCATGACGGCGGTGACGCGTTCGCCCGCGGGGGCCGAGGCCTCGCCCGCGTATCCGGAGCCCAGGCAGATGCCGACCGCGGTCGCGATGGTGCCGTCGATGCCGGCCTGTCCCCGGTTGGAGTGGACGACGCGCCCCTCCAGCGTGGGAACGGCGAGGTCGAAGGCGCGCACGGGGTTGGAGGCTCCCAGCACGAGGGGCCCGCTCGTCGAGGCGGCGATGCTTCGCGCGAGGTCGAGCATCGTGCGTCCAGAGCCGGAGGTGAGCAGGGATTCGATGCGCTCGCCGGCGTCGCGGGCGGCTTGGCGCACGCGAGAGGCCCACTCGGCCTGGGCGGCGTGGATCGGCTCGCGGGCTGGGCTCGAGGTCGGCGACGACGACCGAGGCGTTGCCCGAGATGTCCACCCACGGGGCGTGCGTATCGACGACGACACGCACGTCGGGGCGCGCGAGCAGGGGCCTGGATCGGGCGGGACAGCGTCGGGCGGCCGGTCACGACGACCACGTCGACCTCACGCCCCAGCGGCGAGCAGACGAGGGACTGCTCGAAGGGGTCACTCCCCGCCGCTCCACGCGCCCGACGCCGGTTCTGCGAGCAGCGGGAAGCCCGAGGCCTCCGACCACTCGCGGGCGCGGGGCGAGGCACCCTCACCCGCGACAATCAGACCGGCAGTTGCAGGGACCAACCACGTCCTCCCAGCGCGCGGGTACGGCATGCGCACCCATCACCCGGGTCGGGTGGGGACGAAGGAGCCACGGCCTCGTCCCCTGAGTCGGAGGCGGGACGGACGGGGGTCAGCGGGTCGCGGAAGGCGACGTTGATCTGCACGGGGCCGGGCGTGCCGCTCGGCGCCTCGCAGGCGGCCGCGACCGCGCGGGCGAGGTGGCCGATCGAGAGGGCGAGGGCCTCCTGCGGCTCCAGATCAATGCTCGCGCGCACGTGGGTGCCGAAGAAGCCGGACTGATGGGTCGCCTGGGACGCTCCAACGCCGCGCAGTTCGCCGGGGCGGTCGGCGCTCAGGACCAGCAGGGGCAGGCGCGCGTGCGAGGCCTCGAGGACGGCGGGGGCCAGCTCGGCGACGGCGGTGCCGGAGGTGACGACAATAGCGGGCAGCGCTCCGGTACGCGCTAGGCCGACGGCCGCGAAACCGGCGCCGCGCTCATCCAGGATGGGGCGCGCATCCCCGCCGAAAGAGCCCGCTTCGAGGGCGTAGGCGAAGGGCGCGGAGCGCGAACCCGGGCAGTACAGGACGTGCGTGACGCCCAGGGCATCCAGGGACGAGAGGATAGCGCTGGCGGTATCGACGGAGGGCATACGCCCAGCCTACCGGGAGCCCACCCTCAGGTGCTCGGCCATGCCTTCGAGGCGCATGCCCCAGCGGGAGACGAGGTCGCCGTCGACCGGGGTGCGGTCAATGAGCTCCTGGTCCGGCTCGAGGCGCCCCACGGGCAGGCGGCCGCGCTCGGGAATCAGGGGCTGGGTCACGTCGCCCACCAGCAACGAGGCGGTGGCCAGTCCGGCGGCCCGGGGCACACCGGGCACGGCGGCAGCAGCGGCGACGCCGACCGACAGGCCGACGGACGTCTCGAGGGCGGAGGACACGACGACGCCGAGGCCGCTCTTGCGGGCGACCTTGAGTGCGGCGCGCACGCCTCCGAGTGGCGCAACCTTGATGATGACGACGTCGGCGGCCTCCTTGCGGGCCACCTCCAGGGGATCCTCAGCGCGGCGGATCGACTCGTCGGCGGCGATCGGTACATCCACGGATCGGCGCACCTGGGCCAGCTCGTCCACCGTCAGGCAGGGCTGCTCAACGTATTCGATGGAACGACGCCGGCGGCCGCCGCCATTGCCGGGGATTGCCTCGCGAGCCTCATCGACCTCCCACGCGCCGTTGGCGTCGAGGGCGGATCATCGCCTGCCCGCCCACGGTCTCACGCAGGGCGTCGGCGACGGCGGCAATGCGTGCACAATCGCGCCGACGCTGACGCCGGGTTCCGCGATCTTGATCTTCGCGGTCGCGCACCCGCCCGAGGCCTTGACGCGCTCGTAGGCTTCCTCTGGCGAAATGACGGGGATCGTGACGTTGACGGGCACGAACTTGCGTCGAGGCACCGGCGGGAAACGGCGAGCAGATTCGAGGGCTGCGGCCAGCCAGCGCGAGGACTCCAGATCGTCATAGTTCCAGAAGGGCGCGGCCTCTCCCCAACCGGCATGTCCGTGCAGGAGGAGCCCCTCGCGGCGAGTCACGCCGCGGAAACGCGTCGTCATCGCTACCTTGTACACAAGGATATCGTCGACGCCTTCGAGGGCGTAACGCGTTTGACGGCTAAGCGTGCGCATCGGGATGCGCATGAGCGTCGGTTGCTGCGCTGCATTCACAAGAGCCCTCCTTACTTATCGGTAATATTATCGCGCAACCTCGCATTATCGACAAATCCTACACACATCAACTTGTAACCAATTGCGCAGTAAGCACGCCAAAGTGACAGACTCTTTGGAACTGTTGAACACGTGGCAAGTAGGCGCGTCTGACAGGACACACCCTCAAGTGTCTAGACACCATATAAAACGGTTACAAGAAAGTAGCCTTTGTTCCGATTGGTTAGGTTGCGCATCCTATAGCCCCACGCATGTCCTTCGTCCTAGGCTGGTCGGCAACGCCACCACCCCTCTCGAGCACGCACACCCCGACGCCTGCCACTGCCTCGTCGATTAGAATCCGACACATGAGTGCTCTCCCCTTCGTGTCCGACACCTTTGACCCGACTCGCTGGCGTGAGGTCGAAGGATTCGACTTTGCCGACATCACCTACCACCGCGGTATTTCGCGCGGCCCCGAGGCCGACGGCCGTCCCGAGGGCGCCGACATGCCGGTCGTGCGCATCGCCTTTGATCGCCCCGACATTCGCAACGCCTTCCGCCCCGGCACCGTCGACGAGCTGTACCGCGCGCTCGACCACGCGCGCCAGACGTCCTCGGTCGCGGCCGTCATCCTGACGGGCAACGGCCCCTCGGCGCGAGACGGCGGATACTCCTTCTGCTCCGGCGGCGACCAGAGGGTGCGAGGCCGCGACGGCTACCGTTACGAGGTCGAGGGCGCGGACCCCGAGGCGGCCACCGCCCAGCGCCGCGAGCAGATCGACCCCGCGCGCGCCGGCCGCCTGCACATCCTCGAGGTTCAGCGCCTCATCCGCACGATGCCGAAGGTCGTCATCGCGGCCGTCCCCGGGTGGGCGGCCGGCGGCGGTCACTCCCCTCAACGTGGTCGCGGACCCTGTCGGTCGCCTCCATCGAGCACGCGGCCTTCATGCAGACGGACGCGAACGTCGGATCCTTCGACGCGGGCTACGGCTCGGCGCTCCTGGCCCGCCAGGCCGGGGATAAGCGGGCGCGCGAGATCTTCTTCCTCGCCGAACGCTACGATGCCGAAACTGCCGAGCGCTGGGGCGTCATCAACCGCGCCGTCCCCCACGCCCAGCTCGAGGAGACCGCCCTGGAGTGGGCCGCGACCATCGCGACAAAGTCCCCGCAGGCCATCCGCATGCTCAAGTTCGCCTTCAACCTGACCGACGACGGCCTGGCCGGCCAGCAGGTCTTCGCGGGCGAGGCCACGCGCATGGCCTACATGACGGCCGAGGCCCAGGAGGGCGCGACGCCTTCCTCGAGCACCGCGCCCCCGCTGGGAGGATTACCCCTACTACTACTGAGGCCGGTTTCCTCACCGACACTCAGTGACTCACAGGCCCGGGATCTCGCCGATCCCGGGCCTTCGTCGCTCACGCGAGGTAGACGCGCGCCTCCCATTCTCCGAGGGTTTCCGGGACTCCCCGGTCCCCCTCGGGCAGGTCGCGGTTGGCCAGGAGGAGCTCTCCGCTGATCTCACGCACGGCCTCGCCGAGGGAGGCGGGCTGGGAGGAGAGGTTGACGAGGACCGTTGCCACGGCCTCGCCGAGGGTGCGCCTATAGGCGAAGATCGCGGGCGAGGGGAGTCTCAATTCGCTCAAATGAGCCGGCCGCGATGACCGGAAGCCCGTGGCGGATGTCCGCGAGCGCGCGGTAGTAGGCGTACACGGAGGACGGGTTCGCCGACCTGGGAGGCCGCGTTGATGTCGCGATAGTTCGGGGTGACGCCGATCCACGGGGTGCCCTCCGTGAAGCCCGCATTTTCGCTCGCATCCCACTGGACGGGGGTACGCGCGTTGTCGCGACCGGTGAAGGCCAGCCCCCTCAGGACCGACTCGGGGGCCTCCCCCGACTCCACGGCCTCGCGGTAGTAGCGCAGCGCCTCGACGTCTCGATAGTCGTCGATGCCCCCGAAGACACTGTTGGTCATGCCGAGCTCCTCGCCCTGGTACACGTAGGGCGTGCCACGCAGCATGTGCAGGGCGGTGGCCAGGGCCGTTGCCGACTCGTAGCGGCGCGATTCGTCGCCGAAGCGGCTGACGGCGCGCGGCTGGTCGTGATTGTCCAGGTAGAGGCTGTTCCAGCCGACCTCACCCTGGGCCTCCTGCCAGGCGCTCAGGCAGTCGGCGAGCTCGCCGGGGCGCAGCGGGCGGGGGTGGAACTTCCCCGCTTCGAGGCCGAGGTCGACGTGGTCGAACTGGAACACCATGTCGAGCTCACGCCGGGCCGGATCCGTGAACAGCAGGACGTTGTCGCGGCGCACGCCGGGGCACTCGCCAACCGTCATGGTGCCGCTGCGGCCCTCGAACACCTCGCGGCGCATCTCGGCGAGGTATTCGTGCAGGTGGGGCCCCTCGGAGAAGTGCGGGAAGCCCTCACCCCACGCGCGCCCGGGGTAGACGACGCCGTCGGGCAGGCCCGGATCCTTCGAGATCAGGTTGATGACATCCATGCGGAAGCCGTCGACACCGCGGTCGAGCCACCAGTTCATCATCTCGTAGACGGCCGCGCGAACCTGCGGGTTCTCCCAGTTCAGGTCGGGCTGCTTCCTGTGGAATAGGTGCAGGTAGTACTGGCCCGTGGCCTCGTCCCAGGCCCAGGCCGAGCCGGAGAAGAAGGACCCCCAGTTGTTGGGCTCAGCTCCGGCCTCACCACCCACGAACCCGGGGCGGGGGTCGCGCCAGATGTACCAGTCACGCTTCGGGTTATCCCGCGAGGATCGCGACTCAACGAACCACGGGTTCTCGTCCGAGGTGGTTGACGACCAGGTCCATGACGAGGCGCATGCCCCGCTCGTGGACGCCCTCCAGCAGGCGGTCGAAGTCCGACAGAGTGCCGAACATCGGGTCGATGTCGTAGTAGTTGGCGATATCGTAGCCGTTGTCCGCCTGCGGGGAGGCGTAAATCGGCGAGAGCCACAGGACGTCCACGCCCAGGGACTTCAGGTAGTCGAGCTTGGAGCGGATGCCCTCGAGGTCGTCGAAGCCGTCGCCGTTAGAGTCTTTGAAGGAACGCGGGTAGATCTGGTAGACGACCGCGCCCTTCCACCACTCGTCGAGCCCCAGGCCGTTGCCTGCGGGGTTCAGCGCATCGTTACAGAAGAACATGGAGCACCTGCCATACGTTGAGGTCGGGGAGGGAAACAACGGCCTGGCCGTCGACGATGCGCACGTCCAGGGGGATCAGGGTCGAACCCAAGTCGGGATCCGCCGCATACACCCGCGGCACGCGCCCGAACAGGGGTTTCAGACGCAGCGTACCGCCTCGCAGCGCGATCGCCGGGCGGTGGGGGCCGTCCCATACCGTGTCGGACTGGCCTACGAGGTTGATGAGGTGGACAACCAGGGCATCACCCGCGCGGGTGACGCGCCGCCAGACGCAGCCCGGGACGCCTCCCAACACACGGGCGCCGCATCGAAGGACACGTCGATATCCGCGTTGTATGCGCCCACGTACGAGGCCGTCACGTCAACAATCCCGGGGTCCACAAGGATCTCGTCGTTCGCGACGAGGAAGTCGTACCAGCTGGCGAGCATGTCGAGGGTCTCGTCCTCGGCGGGCATGTTGCGCACGTAGTACGGATCGACGAGGAGTCTGCCGTCTTCTCCGGCGAGGAGCTGCGTGGCACCGTGCGAGAAGAGCGTCGCCATCGTCAGGCGCGTCGATGCATCGGCCCACGTCCCGGGCAACCTTGTCATAGATGGACTGATAGGCGGCCAGGACGACGGGCTTCCCGCCTGCGACGAGCCGCGCCCTCGTTGCCACCCGAGCCAGGGCCTCGTACGTGGTGACGGGCTCCCAGGGCTCGATATAGACCGCGTCCTGGGGGCACTCGGGCGAAGACCAGGTCGGGAAATCGTTGACGTTGTTGAAGACGAGGGTCGCACCGGGCACCGCCTCGCGCACGCCCTCGGATGAGGGTGTCGAAGGAGGAGGCGACGTCGACTATCTCCCCATCGGGGCGGACGGCCGCCTTTGGGTAGCCGTACTGGTCGAGGTGGAAGCCATCGAAGCCGACCTCGCGCGCGGCAGCCGCAACGTCTGCCGCAAAGTGCTCGAAGCCAGCGCGGGTGGGCGGGATCGACGATGCGCAGGAAGTCAGCGAGCGAGTACGGCTCCCCCGCCGCATCCAGCAGGGCCGCGTCCTCCCACTGCTCCCCATTCGTCATTGCCGACGCCATACACGGCCGCGTAGCCAATCGACCGCGTGCCCACCGCGCGCAGCGCCGCGATGAGGGCGCGCACGGTCGCCAGGAAATCGGCTGGTCCAGGGCGTCGCGGTATCTCTCCCCGCCCAGCAGGTCGGCGTGCCGATACGCCCAGTCGTAGAACTGGATGCCGGTCAGGTGCAGGCGACGCGCGAAACGGGCCACGGCCTCGGCGTCCTTTCCCGGGCGGAAGGAGGCGACGAAACCGTAGCGCAGCCGATCCGACGCCGAGGCACACACCTGCACAGCGCTCGACGCGCCCGTCGACGGCTGAGCGACGCCGTACCCGCCAACGCTCAGTTCTCCCAGGTCGACGAGGCCGGGGCGCTCGCACGGGACCTCGCGCACGGTCTCGCCCAGGTGGGTGACGACGAGGTCGCCCGGGAGGGATGCTTCGACGAGGATCGCCTGGCCCGGGCAGGTAGACGGATTGTGTGGGGAGGAGCAAGGGAGTCATCCTTTCACGGCTCCTGCGGTCAGGCCCGCAACGAAGTGACGCTGGAAGATCAGGTACACGACGATGACGGGGAGGATCGCGATGAGGGACGCAGCAAACACAAGCCCCCACTGCGTGGAGTTTTGCCCGTGGAACAGCTGAATGGCGATCGGGAGGGTGCGTTTCGTTTCCGTCGAAATGACCGTCAGGGCCCACGCGAACTCATCCCAGGTCGCCAGGAAGGTGAAGATGACGGTCGTCGCCAGCGCGGGCCGGGCCAGCGGCATCGCGAGGCGCCAGTAGCGGGTCCACACGTTCGCGCCGTCGACCTCCATGGCCTCGTCGAGCTCGCGCGGGATCCCCTCGAAGAAACTGCGTAGCAGGAACGTGTTGAGCGCCAGGTTTCCCGAGACGTAGAACAGCACGAGGGCCCACAGGTTGTCGATGAGGTGCAGCTGCTTGGTGAGCACGAACTGCGGGATGATCAGCATCATCGAAGGGATCATGAGGCCGAGGAGCAGGGCGCGGAAGAACCACTCCTTGCCCGGGAAGTCGAAGCGCGCGAACGCGTAGGCCATCATCGAGGAGAGCCACACGGCCAGCACCGTCGAGGTCACGGACACGAACGCTGAGTTCAAGGCGTAGCGGGAAAAATCCTGCGTCGTCCACGCCTGCACGAAGTTGTCGACCGTGCCCGGGTCGGGGATGAACTTCGGGGGCGTCTCCAGGACGTAGGGCCTGCGGCTTGAAGGCCGTCGACACCATGTAGGCGAAGGGCAGGATCATAACGATCGCGCCCACCGTCAGGACGACGAAGCGCATCGACGTTCCCGCGGCGCGCATCGTCTTGCGTGACGTGCTCATGCTCCCGCCCTTTCGTCGTCGCGGTTCAGTACCTTTGAGCTGAACAATCGAAATGATGAACACGAGGATCGTCAGGACGACCGCGATCGCCGAGCCATACCCGAAGTTGAGGTCGGAGAACGCCAGGCGGTACATGTAGGTCAGCAGAACCTCGGTCTGGCCGTTGGGCCCACCCTTCGTCATGAGCAGCACCGACGTGAAGACGTTGAGCCCGCCGATCACCAGCATGACGATGACGAAGACGGTGGCCGGCCAGATCGCCGGAACGGTCACGGCCTTGAAACGCTGCCACCAGTTCGCCCCATCGACGAGGGCGGCCTCCTCCAGCTCCTTCGGCACCCCCTGGAGGGCGGCAAGGAAAATCATCATCGACCAGCCGATTCCCTTCCACACGCCCAGCGCGCAGATCGCGATCATGGCGGTCCAACGGTTCGACAGCCACGAGGTATCCCCCGCGCCGAGGTGGGCACTGCCCAGCATGTAGTTGATGAGCCCCTGGTCGGCGAACAGGTACTTGAAGAGCAGGGATACGACCACCCAGGATGTGACCACGGGCAGGTAGTAGAGCACCCGGAACAGGGGCTGCAGGGGCGCCTTCGAGCGCAGCAGCATCGCGACGGCGAGGCCGAGGATGATCTGCGGGGCACCGTCAGAGCCATGTAGATCCCGGAGTTGCCCAGCCCCGTCCAAAAGGACGGATCATGGAAGGCCTTGACGTAATTGTCCAGGCCAACGAAGTCCGAGTTCGAGCCCTTCACGATGTTCCAGTCGTAAAAGCTCATCTGACCCGACCGCACCATGGGGTACAGGATGCACAGGGCGAACAGGATCATGCCCGGGGCCAAGAAGAGGTAGGGGGCCACCGGGTTCCTCCGGGAGGAACGCCGACGCGCCCGAGGTGCCACGGCCTCGTGCGCGGTGGGGGTGCTCATGAGTTGTCCTTTCCCGGACCCAGCCCCGCGTGTGGGGGCCGGGCCCGGTGAGTGGAGCGACGCCGGGTTGCTGGCGGCGCTCAGGAGCGGGTCGATCTGCTGCGCAGCCTTCGTCAGGGCTTCCTTAACGGTCACCTTGCCTTCGAAGGCGGGGGTCAGCTCGGTCTTGAGGATCTCGTCAACCTTCCCAGCGTCGGGGATGGAGAGGCGAGACTTCGCGGTCTTGAGCTGCTCGGAGAAGATCTTGGTGCCCGGAGTCGCCTCGGCCTCCTCGGCCGCGTACTCGGCGACGACCGTCATCTGGCCGGCCTTGCTCATCGGCAGCTGGAACTCGCGCGACTGGGTGAACTCGAGGAACTTGTACGAGGCCTCGAGATCCTTGGTCTGCTCCGTGATGACGATGGACTCGCCGCCGACGACCGAGATCGAGCCGCCCTCACCGGCGGGAACCTTGGAGTAGGTGGGCTTGAAGTCCGGGTACGAGCCCGCCCAGATCTGGTCCATCCACGGGCCGTCGAGGATCGTCGCGTACTCGCCGTTCGGCATGCCGTCCTGGGTCTTGGTCGCGCCCTCGTTGCCGATGATCGCGTTGGGGATCTGCCCCTGCTGGTACAGGTCGACGAGGAACTGGACGCCGGCCACGGACTTATCGGAGTCCAGGTAGCCCGAGGCCTTGGTCTGGTCGGGGTCGGAAATGTCGCCGCCCGCGCTCCAGATCCACGGCATGATGTTCCACTGCGAGATGTCCCCATCCGCGAAGGCGTAGACCGAGCCGCCCGCATCCTTCGCCTTGGCGGCGAGGTCCTTCAGTTCGTCGAAAGTCTCGGGGGCCTTGTCGACGCCGAGCTTAGCGAGGGCATCGGGGTTGGAGATGAGCACGCGTGTGTTCGTATCCAGGGGCAGGCCGTAGTGGTGGCCGTTGTACAGGGTCGTGCCGAGCAGGCCCGGGTAGACCTTGGATGCCAAGGCCTCGTAGTTCGGCATGTTGCCGTCGAGCTGCTTGAGGACACCCAGCTTGGCGAACTGCGCGTTCCAACCGAGGTCGGTACGGATCAGGTCGGGCAGCTCCCCGGCCGCGGCGCCGGTCGTGAGCTTCTGCTTGAGGCCGTCGTAGGGCATGTCGACGTACTTGATGGTGATTCCGGGGTTGGCCTTCTCGAAGGCGGGGATGATTTCCTTTTCCAGCGCATCCTTCTGGGCGCTGTTGGAGCCCGCGCCGTACGTGCCCCACAGGGTAAGTTCGACGGTCGAGGAGCCGGATCCGGAAGACGATGACTGGTCGGCTGTGTTGCCGCCACAGGCTGCAAGCATCGAGGCCGCAGCGAAAAGGGTGACACCGACGGTAAGGAGACGCTTCTGCTTCATTGCACTGTGCACTTTCTCGTGATCGCGGCCACCATTGGCCGCTTGCCACTAATTTCACCACGCAAAATTAGTCGTGTCAATATGCTAGGCAAAATTGAAATTTGCATGTAATCTTTCTTTCACCAGAAAGGAATGGTCATGACCTGGCAGCCCAAAAGACGAGCTCGCTTCCGCGGTCGCTCTCGAAGTCCTCATCCACGGCCCACTCGGCCGCGCTGAGCTGGCTCGACGCCTCGGCCTGGCCCCCGCGACGCTCACGCGCATCTCGACGGAGCTCATCGCCTCCGGCCTCCTCGCCGAGGTCCCCGAGGCCACCCAGCGAACCTCCGGCCGCCCCACCATCCCCTCGACGTCGTCCCTCCTCGCACTACTTCCTCGGCATCAAGCTGACGGACAGCGCCCTCGACGCCACCGTCATCGACTTGAAGGCGACACCCCGCGACTCCTACTGCGTCCCCCTTGAATCCTCACCCCCGTCCGCGTCGTCCGCGCGATCGCCGACCTGGCCCACCTCGCCCGCTCGGCCTACCGCATCGACGCGATCGGCATCGCCGTCGGCGGCATCGTGAACGCCGACGGCGCCGTCGAGTCGGCCCCCTTCCTCAAGTGGAACAACGTCCCCCTCGCCTCCCTCGTCTCCGAGGCCACCCACCTGCCCGCCTTCGTCGCCAACGACCCTGTCCGCCCTACACGCAGATCCAGCACTGGTTCGGGTCGGGCACCGGGCATTCCAACTTCGCGGTTATCACGGTCGGCGTGGGCGTGGGATACGGATGCGTCGCTAACGGGGCGCGCCTGGAGAACGAGGACTCGGGCATCGGCCTCGTCGGCCACTGGCCACTCGATCCACTCGGCCCCATCTGCTCCCAGGGGCACCGTGGCTGCGCCGAGGCCATGCTGACGACGCCCGCTATCTGCCGGGACGTGTCGGCCGCTGTCGGACGCCCGCTCGAGTGGAGCGAGGTCATCGCTCTCGCCTCGACAAGCACCCCGCGGTGACGGCGATTTTGGCGGCCTCGGGACGCGCCCTCGGCAGGCTCATCGGCCTGGTCGCGTCGCTGACGGCTCCGGAACTGGTGATCATCGGCGGCGAGGGTGTCGCCCTCGCATCACTGAGCGGCGAGGCCCTGCGGGCTGGCATCGCCGAAGTGCGAGACCCGCGCGCTCGGCGATTCGCGTCACCCTCTCTGACGGCTCCAACGAGGCCTGGTCGCGCGGCGCCAGCGTCATCGCCTTGCAGGGTTTCATCGCATCCCAGGCCGCGTAGCACGTTCCGTCGCGGCGCCCGCGTCGGGCATGCGAGGTCGGCCCAGCCACCGCGCTGGACTGGTTCTACCAACCGGTACGTGCACCTATGGGCTGCAACACCACCAACAACCAACCTCACAACACCCGGTCCACAAAACCAGTCCAGGCCACCACTTCCACAATTTCGCATGCAACTCCCGCAGAGGCCACATGCACGACAGCGCGAAAACGGCAGAATTTCAACGGTTCGAGTTCATAACTTGAAATACCTTGAGGGAAATTGCATGCGAAATCTGTCCCCGGCCGATGAGCGATGGCCACAAGGGCTGCGGGCGCACATACACACGCTCGCAATGAGGCCTCTCAGCGATTCTTCCGCGAAAAAGTTCGCCCAGCGCAGCCCGTCCCGCAGCACTTCCGCGAAAAAGTTCGCCCAGCGCAGCCGAAAACACCGTTTTTTTCGCATGTTTTGATCATGCAGGGCGAACTTTTTCGCGCGCCACGGCAGGAACGGGAGATGCGGGGCGAACTTTTTCGCGCTCACACCCACACCAGGCCGAGCAGGGCGAACTTTTTCGTGCACAGGACGCGATGACGGGGGCTTTGAAACCGCCAACACCTTTGCACACCACGCTGCACGCCCCAGTGAAACCGGCAACACCTTTGCAGGCCACACTGCGCGCCCCACTGAAACCGGCAACACCTTTGCAGGGTCGAAATGCCCCAAAAATGGCCTTTCATCGCTCGCAAAGGCGATGACGGTTTCATTCCGCTGCAAGGAAGTGCTAGCAAAGGTGCTGTCGGTTTCATAGCGATGTACGAACACCCCAACTATGGCTCCCAGGCACATCGGGATGGCACGACGATAACGAGGACCGGGACGAACGATCGCCCCACCGGTTGCCATGGGTCCTGGTAGACAGCAAGCCCCGGAAAAGTTGCACGTAATTCGTTTGAAGGAAGTTTCAACAAACGCTGAAAACGTTGCAATTCCAACGAGGCGCATTCAAGATTTGAAAGAGTCACAGGGGAATTACGTGCGAAATTTGTGGGCATCAACTGCAGTGCCCGTGGGCGGTGGCGGGGCCTGGCCGGGCTACTCACAGCAACGCAAGCACCGCCGGTGTGGAGGGCGCCGTAGGGACCGGAGGCCAGGCTGCGGCGCCCGTGGGCGGTGGCGGGGCCTGGCCGGGCTTCGAGACGACGCGCCGAGCGAAGCTCGCGGCGCGGACGGCGAGCGGGCGGGCCGCCGCCCACGGGCGCACCAAGCAGCCCGGCCCCACAGCAGGATCAGACGGCGCCCGGAACACCAGCGGGGCCACAAACACAGACACAACAGCGGGCCGGAACCCTTCGGTTCCGGCCCGCCCTGATGCTCAGCGCTAATCAGTAGTGCACGACCACCGTGTCACCCATGTCGGTCCAGTCGTAGATGAACTTCGCGGCGTCGACGGGCATGTTCACGCAGCCGTGGGAGCCGCCGTAGCCGCTCCAGCCGAAGGAGGAACGCCAGGGGGCGCCATGCATCGCGTAGCCACCGCTGAAGTAGGTGACCCACGGGACGCCTTCGGTCTCATACTTGGTGCCGTCGGCGTTCTCGCCGCGCATGGTCTGCACGTCGTACTTGAGGTACACGTGGAAGGTACCGACAATAGTGGGCGTCTCGGGGGCACCGGGGACCATGTAGAAGGGGCCGCCGGCGACCTTGCCGCCGACGTAGGCGGTGACGGAGTTGTCGGTGAGATTAACGTCGACCCACTTCTCGCCTTCGGCTGCCTGGTAGACCAGGTTTTCGGTGCCTTCGGCGACCTGCTTGGTCTCGGAGCCGGGCTCGACGTCGTCGTAGTGGAACAGGCCCTCGTACGCCTTGCCGTCAGTCATGGCGGCGACGACGTCCTTGGTGATCTGCTCGGTGTTGTTGGTCTTGAGGCCCTTCTTACCTTCGCGAGCGACGGTCAGAACGTTGCCGGAAGAGTCGACGTTATCGACGCGGTTTTCAGGCTTGACGTCGGTCTTGGCGGCCAGGGCGTTGACCCAGTCGGCGACCTTGACGGCGTTGATGGACGGGTCCTCGAGGCTGCCATCATCCTTGGGGAGGAATTCGACCCACTTAACCTTGTCGGAGCGCTCGGCGTAGAAGGTGTCGATGCCGTCGGAGATTTCGATGTTCGTCTCGAGGAGGGCGTTGGCCTTCTCGGCGACGGCCTGCGCGTTCTCGGTGGTGATGGAGGGCTCCATCGCGCACGCTCACGTCCTGGGTCACGGAGGTAAGGGTGGCACCGGCCTGCTTGACGGCGGAGGCGACGTCATCAGTGGACACGCCGTTTCCGTTCTGCGCGGGGGTGAAGGTGAAGGATTCGCCGTCTTCGGCAACAACAACCGCAGCGTCCTTCATTTCCGAGGTGAGGGTCGAGTTCGCGGTCGCGGCGAGCTTCTTGATGGATTCCTCGCTGACGGTGACGACGGGCTCGATATCGCGCTCGGAGAAGAGGGCACTGACGAACGCGGGAAGGGACGTGGAGCCCTTCATGGCGGCGTCGGCGGTCTCGTCGGCCTCGACCGTGATGCCTGCTTCGTTGAGCGAGGCCTCGGTGGTCTTGCCTTCGACGGTGAGCGTGACGGTCGCGGCGTCGGCGCGCTCGTTGACGGCGGCGATCACCTGGTCGCGGGTCATGCCCGCGACGGGCGTACCAGCGACGGTCGTGCCCGGCAGGGCGCGCCCGGAGTAGTTGGCCGCATACACGATGCCGGCGCAGACGACGAGGAGGACGAGGGCGCTCACGACGCCGATCGCCCATCTGGTTTTCAGGGATAGTTTCTTGAGCATCGTTTCTTATCGTATAGCCTCGTGTGCGCTTGCGGGTAAATTCCGTTGAATTTTCAGCTGAGTTATCGACCACAAGGAAAGGGGCGAAATTCCGCCCTTTCATCCAACAAAACAACCGACAAACGTGATTATTGCCGCGAGGCCCTCACCACCTGCGAGAACGCGAGCCTTTATCCTGGTTGTATATGCGTTCGCCGTCGACTTTGGGAGGCTCATCATGGCTGCGCCGCGACTTCTTGTTGTGCCCGGAGGCACCGCTATCGGTGCGGTCGCTCTGGCGAATGCGTCGATTCACAAGCTCGTTGAGCTGTACGAGGAGCGCCAGGCGGACCCCAATCATCCGGCACCGCACGGTTGTCGTCCTGCGCGCCCCCGAGGATGTACCTCCGGCGACGCTGCGCGGCTCGCGGTGACGCCCGAGGAGGCTTTCCCGGAGAACCGCTACCCAGGCCTCGCCGAGGCGATCAATGCGGACCCGAATTTCTTCGACGACATCGACCTGGTTGTCCCGACGTCGGGGTCGAGCGCGGGCAGCCCGCGCCTCGTTGGCCTGTCGATCGAGGCGCTCATGGCCTCGGCGAAGGCGACCGAGCTGGCCCTGGATGGCCCGGGCCGTTGGATCCTGGCGATGCCGGCGCACCACATCGCGGGCGCGATGATCCTGCTGCGCGCGGCGGTTGCGGAGACGAACCCGCAGATCGTCGACACCTCCGAAGGCTTCGACCCCCGCGCCCTCCTGCCTGCGATTCAAGGCGCCACGCAGGACGACATGCCCGGCTACCTGTCGCTCGTGCCCACCCAGCTCGCCCAGTGCCTCGACGCTGGCGAGGAGGTCGTGGGACCGATGCGCTCCTGGCGGCGATCCTCGTGGGTGGGGCGGCGACGAACCAGCATCTGCTCGCCCGCGCCACCGAGGCGGGCCTGAAGGTACGCCTGACCTACGGCATGACAGAGACGGCGGGCGGCTGCGTGTACGACGGCAAGCCCCTGCCGGGCACGTCGGTGCGCGCCGTGGATTGGGACGGGCGCACGCGCCTGGCGATCCACGGCCCGACGCTCGCGACCCGCTACCTGGACGCGGAGAGTCCCTTCTTCGACGAGGGCGGCCACCGTTGGCTGCTCACCGGGGACCTGGGCATTATCCGGGCTTCGGGGACGGTGGAGGTGCGCGGCCGCGCCGACGATGTGATCGTCTCGGGCGGCCTGTCGATCGCGCCGGGTCCGGTGCGCCGAGCAGTTCGCTCCTTCGAGGGCGTGTCGGACGCGTGGATTCTGGGAACCCCGGACGAGAAGTGGGGGCACGTGGTGACCGCGCTCGTGGTTGTCGATCAGATGCCGTCGGATTCACTGGAGATGGCTGAGCTCGGCTCGGCGATCCGCGAGCATGCGGCGGCGCACATCGGGCGTGCGCAGGCTCCTCGCCGGATTGTGGCCGTCGAGTCCCTCCCCTACCTGGGCTTCGACAAGATCGACCGCGCCGCCGCCGCGCAAGCTGCGGCCGAGGCCTCGGGCACCGAGCGGGAGTGGGTGCGCTAACCCGCTGCCCAGACCCGCGCCCGCTCCAACTACACTGGTGGGCATGGCTTCCGTTTCTGACTGGATTGAAGGCGCTCGCCTGCGCACCCTCCCTGCCGCCGCCGCGCCCGTGATTGTGGGTTCTGCGGCCGCGCACTACCTGGGGGTTTCAGCGCGGCGCGCGCTGCCCTGGCGCTGCTCGTGGCGCTGGCCCTGCAGGTGGGGGTCAATTACGCGAACGACTATTCGGATGGCATTCGCGGCACGGACGACAACCGCAAGGGGCCCGCGCGCCTGACGGGTGGCGGCCTCGCCAAGCCGAAGACGGTCCTGGCGGCCGCACTCGGTTCGTTCGCGGTGGCCGGCGTGGCGGGCCTCGCCCTGGTTGCCGTATCGGGTACCTGGTGGCTGATCGCTGCGGGCGCCGCGGCGGTCGTGGCCGCGTGGTTCTACACGGGCGGCAAGCACCCGTATGCGTACATGGGCATCGGCCTGTCCGAGCTCATGGTCTTCGTGTTCTTCGGTCTGCTGGCGTGCGTGGGTACGACGTGGACGCAGGTGCAGTCGGCTCCGTGGTGGCTGTGGATGAGCGCGTCGGCGCTGGGCCTCCTGTCGGTGGCACTGCTGATGGCCAATAACATCCGCGACATTCCGACGGACCGCGAGTCCGGCAAGATGACGGCCGCCGTGCGCCTGGGCGATCGCCCGTCGCGCTGGGTGTTTGCGGGGTGCGCGTGGCTTCCGGTCGTCCTCATCATCGTGCTGGGCGTCGCGGTGGGGCTGCATCCCCTCGCGACGGGCGCGCTGGGCGTGGGCGCGGGAGCATGGGCTGCCGGAGTGAGCCTCCCGGTCCTCACCGGTGCCTCGGGTCGCGCGCTCATCACGGTGCTACGCAACACGGGGTTCTTCACCCTGGCGTGGGCGCTGTTGGCTGCACTCGCGCTGATCCTGTCCTAGGAACGAGGCCGGGGCTGCTCTGCGCTCCCACCAACCCACGGCTACTCGTGACACACCAGCCGGGTGCCCAAGGGTTTTGATCCGCACACTGTCCCGAAGAGGTACACAACATGAAGCGACACTCCACCAAGCCCCTGGTTTTCCTCGCCTGCGCCCTCCTGGCGCTGTGCACGGCCTCGTGCGCAGTGCTGTTCGGGGGCAGTCCCGGTGAGAACCCCTCGAATGCGGAGATCAGGCAAAAGGCACAGAAGATGCACTCGATTGAGGATTTCCAACGGGACATCGAGCCAAAAATTATTGATGCGCGCAACAAGTTCATCAACGGCCGCAATATCCGCGAATACAGTTCAGGAGACCATATCCATGGCGCTGACTACGAGGGTACGACCCTGTACACCCTCGATTCCGCGCAGTACTTCTACGAGGAGCGCGACGTCGACAAAGTCCGGTCCATCCTCAATGACAGCCTCACCCCTCTCGGATTTACGATGTGGGAGAAGGAGGACAATGGAGATCGCGGCAGAACGACAACGATGGTCTGGTATCACGAAGAATACGGGGCGACCGTCAGCGTCCTTATCGCCGATGAAGGCTACAGCGAAACCCACTACGGGACGAAACCTTTGAGGAGTGACGGCTCCACCGAGGATCCAGAGCGCCTTCTTTTTCCAAACCGGTCGCATGCCTGCGGGCTTCGATCCGAGAGTCATTCCGAAGAGGTAATCAGCGCGCCAATCTTCCAGGATTACTCACCGGGCGAGCTCGGGCCGCCATGAACTGCGGCGCCGCCCCTCCTCGAGTTCAGCGCCCGCGGCGGTAC